>ERZ779852.2310-NODE-2310-length-15858-cov-2.922610_pt1 | contig 15858 bp, 16 predicted proteins | sample MGYA00511559_ERZ779852 | MGnify/ENA primary metagenome ERZ779852 (study PRJEB29588, sample SAMEA2157977) | human gut metagenome | biome: human gut; feature: human-associated habitat; material: faeces | place: Denmark | collected 2008/2010 ...
GGGCGGGCAAACAGCAGGAGCCCGCCACTGGGCGTCAGCAGCAAAAATGGCGGAGGACTTCTGCCCCCCGCCACACCAATGTTTCGCAATCAGCGCCTGGCCGCTACAGCAAAGCGATTTCCGCCTCGATGCTCTCCGGAGCAAAGCGGATAGCCCTCAGCACCACCTTTTCAAACACCTTCTGCAGCTTGTCGAGATCGCCAAGGCGCAGTTTCACGATGTTGCCAGACCGCTGTTCCACCCATCCAGCCTTCTCCGGCACGAGCCGCTTGGCATAGGAGATGGCAGGCGACACAAGCAGGTCGATACCCATCTTGCCGTCATACGACAAGTACAGGTCGGTGCCCTCTATCTTCTCCACCCCGACGTTGATGCTCACAGACTTCGTAAAGCCAAACACCTTGATGGGCAAAGAGACAGACACGGTTTTCCCATCCACATAGCCTACATTGACCGTCTTGTGAAAGTGGCTGGCTACATATTCCTGCAGCTCGGCATAGCTTATTGTCAACTTCATATTATCTCGTACTTTAGCTGTTTATTTGCTCTTCTTGCGTTTCCACATGTTTCGGAAGAAATTTTTGCATGCTTCCTTGTACATATCAAACAATAACGATCCCGTAATATGAGTTTTCAAACTGCCACACTTTGGGCATTTCACAGGAGCAGACTTCGCCGTACAATTCAACTCCATGTCCACTCCAATGAACTCATGTCCGCAATCGCTACATTTATATTTATATATTCCTCTATCCATCGTATGATACGATTTATATGTTATTAATGTTATATATATAGGTATGGTGTCTGCGCCATACCTACCTTCTATTATTCCTGTATTTTATTTTGTTATTTTCCAGTTGTTGCATCCTTGAAATTATTCTCCTTGAATGCTTTCTTCATATTCTCAATCTGTTGCTTGCAGGATTTGGAAATGCTTATAGTCTTGCTTGCGATATTCTTCAAAAGACGCTCGTCAAGAGTTGTACCTTTATTCTCCAAACTGTCTATAAAGCACTTCTCCACTGCTTCGTTCACTACAGATTCTATGTCTGCACCGTTAAAACCTTCGGTTATCTGACTGACAGAATTCAATACCGTTTCGTCAAGGCTTTTCTTCTTGTTTTCAATATGTATTTTTAAGATCTCCTTTCGCTCTTCCTTATTCGGCAAGTTAACGCAGAATATCTCGTCAAAACGTCCTTTACGCTTCAGTTCAGGAGGCAGATTGTCTGCATTGTTGGCTGTAGCAATAACATAAACGCTACTCTGCTTCTCCTGCATCCATGAGAGGAAATACCCGAACATACGTGTCATGATATCGTTGTTGCCACCGACACCCGAAAAGGCTTTCTCTATCTCGTCAATCCAGAGAACGCAAGGAGCAGCAGCCTCAGCAATCTTGATAGCCTTACGCAAGTTGCCCTCGCTCTCACCAACATACTTTCCCATCATACTGCCCATGTCGAGTTTCAACAAAGGTGTGTTAAACAATGCTGCTGAAGCCTTTGCACAAAGTGATTTTCCACAGCCAGGCATACCAACAATAAAGACACCTTTAGGTATTGACACACCAAAATCCTGAGCCTTTGGCAAGTCTGCAATAACCCTTGACTTATTCTTCAGGTAATCCTTCAGAGCATTCATACCTCCTATTTTATCCAGAGACGCAGGAGTGTCAATCAATTCCAACAACCCGGACTTTTTTACCATCGATTTCTTCTGCTGAAGAATCATCTCCGTATCCTCTGCACTCAACGAGCCATTGCTGCTCATCGCCATGTCAAGCATTCGGTCTATCTCAAAGCTTGTCATACCCTTCAAAGACGGCATCAGTTTCTTTCTGTCCTCATCTTTGAAATTGTCATAGCAGTTCACCTCTATATGCTCGTCTATAAGCTGATTGATTTCCTCTTCTTCTGGGAATGGAATATCCAAGTAGGACACATACTTCTCCAATTCTTGCGGCATCTTAAGAACAGAGGATACTATAATGACGGTAGTATTATATTCTCTGTCATACAACTTCCGTTGAGCTATCAACTGAAGCAAAGTCTTGATAGACGGCTCTTCTATAAAATCTTGAATATCCCTCAACACCAAGAACTTTTCCTTGAGATTAGATTCAACAGTATACTTCTCCTTCAAGAAAAACTCCAATGTATCTTGATCTCCCAAACCTTGACATTCCTTAGTCTTGAAGTTGGTCGTACCAGTTGCTGGATTCCATTCAAACACCTTGCTTTTGCCAACAATTTCTGATATGATTTCGTCTATACGGACAAAATCATAGTCGTTGATATAGATGATAGGTGTATTAACATCTATCATCTTCTGAAAATCAGATATAATCTTCTTGTTCATCGCTCTGTGTTTAATAATCAAACAAATGATCAACGATAAAAATCAATTGCTCAGGAAACTTAGCTTTAATGAAACAGAATCCATCAATGAGATTTGACGGGTGATGGAAAGAACGGAAAGGATTGAAAGGATTGCCCCCTATCGGTAGGGTTGTAAAGCCTATCATACTATTCAATCTATTACCAATCATATATTGTGCTAATGGGTAATGATAATCTTTAGCTAACTTCACAAACAAACCTGGTGTTTCTTTACTATAAGAGTAACGTACCAAATCCAGCACAAACTTACGTTCTTTGAAAAATACATCCGATTCATCAAGGTCATCATATTTAGCTTCTGCTTCAGCTATAACATATTTCCAATCAACAAACATCGAAGCTTTCCACAATGAGGTAAACTCCTGCAGTAATTTCTTGACATCTCGAACAAAATCCTCATCATAAGCTGTTTTTTTGTTAATACGGATATCTTATCGTTCTTCCATCTGTAAATCAAATTATCTATTTTCTCTTTTACTTTAGGAGTCAACATCGCTCTCTTCCGAGCAGCACCAAAGGTGTTAGAATTAACAAAATCAACAGCCTTCTGATTGTGAAACTCTGCAGCCTTCTCAATCAGTTCCATGCCACGTATAATGTCTTTACTTCCATCACTTTTTGTAAATCCCTCAAATGCAAGTTTTCCTTGTTCAAACAAGAATTCAGGGTCTTCTTCACTTTCGAATGTACAGAAAACATCCCACCATTCACCATCAGAGACCTCCTCTGGATACTGCTTAAATATAAACTTGGCACCTTCATATTGGCTAAGCAAGTACTTACATAAAGAATCATAATTCTTGGACGTTCTTTTTTCGCAATCATGCCAATACTCAAACAGAGAGTAGATATCATGAATTTGAGAATTATCGAATCGTTCTTTCAAGAATAGTTTAAGCACATAAAAATATGCATGTTCATCAAGTTCTTCATTTATTAAAGACTCTACAGAATGTGCTAATTCTGTTTCTCCCAACTGCATCAACCATCTTGACAAACGTTTGTCTTTTATCAATGGCCACAAATCTTGTACGTTGAGGTTCTGACGCAAAGAATCAAGCGAGAAGTGTTCCTCCCCGCCTGACTTTATTCTTATTCGTATAGGTTTTGCTTTAGCTATTATACGCATAATTTTATAATCCTAACCAAGAAGCCAGTTTCTTACCGGCTTTAACTAAACCTTTAGCAACAGAACGTACTACCGTTTTTGCGCCTTCAGCCACATAGTTCAATCCTTTTCGTACTGCTGCTTTTGCTACTGGCACGATAAACTTTTCTGCATTCTTTATAACTGGAACGAAAACCGAAGCAGGAGGATAGACCTTTGAAATCAGATCACAAACGCGGTTCAATACTACCGGTACTCCACGCTCTATTACTTTATCGGCTACAGTTATAACACGAGCCACCGTAGCATCAATCAAATTGTCTGCTACTTCAATAGCATCCAAATCCTCATTGGCAAGCTTATACGAAAACTTTACACGGTTCAGACCTTCGTCTACTGCACTCGCAATAGCAATCGGACTCTTGGCGTTAATAGAAAACGGTAATGTTCCTTGCTCATTTGCTATTATAATTGCAGCTGCAAATACCTTCTTCAACTTTGCTTCAGAAGCATCACCTACAGGTGAGTCCAGGAATTGCTGAACCTCCTTGAACTCTTTCAGGCTTTCCACTTCTTCTTGTTCTAATTTGCGGCCAGACAACAATGACTGGAGAGCTGAGTACTTGCGACTTTCACCTTCAACATGAGAAACAAACTCATTACGACCTTCATCTTCGTTATATGCTATAAACTTCATAATCTTAGTCCTCCTCATCGTTTAAGGTTTCATTATTCACATTCTCACCAGCATCAGAAATGGCAGAGACGATTTCAGCCTTCTCTTGCTCGTCGCGTCCCTCCAATATTCTGTCCATCTCTTCAAGCATCCATTGCTTGCGAGACCTGCCTTCCTCCTTAGCCTTTTGCAGTGCAGCCATTCTCTCTGCAAAACCATCTATATACTCGTTAGTCTCAGAGAGTAATGCCATGCTTTCCTCTGAAACTCCCATTTTCTCACACTCACCCTTAACCAGCACATCAATATCCTGGTCAGGATTGTTTTCTAATTGTTCTAACATCGAGGTCAGAATCTCGTCAAAACTTTTTGCCATATTATATTCTATTTATTGAAACTCACCACTGAGTTTGTCCTTCATTGAATTTATTTCAACAAGAATATCTCCATCTGAATAGTCTGGATGAAGTCTTGATTCCGTTTCTTCTATTGCATCAAACACTTCTTTTTTAGATTCGCCCGATAATTCTCCACGAAGATAATCCGTAAAAGAATCCATTGAGTCTATATTTTTTTCACTGAATGATTTGATGTATTCAGAAATCTGTTTGGCAGACATTTCCATCTTATTCATAGCCAAAATGAAATCTGGAGACAGATCAACTTTGGCCTTTTCTGATATAGCAGTTGCTACCATAGACACTCCAGCCACATTAGCTTGAAGTTTGTCTTCTGCAGTCATGTTCTTCCATCTCTCTTCATCCAACTTAACCTCATTCCTCAAATAGTCGAAATAATCCTCCATAGACTCTTCTTCCATCTTTGGACGAGTCCCTTCCTGCATTGTCTTTTTGCCTAACTCTTCAACATCATCGCCATCTTTGAGAACATCAAGAGTTTTAGCAACCTCTTTTAGTATCGGCCCTACGACCCTCAAGACTTCCACTGCTGTCTCAATAATAGTTGGTAACTTTGTCACTAATTGAGTGGCAAAACTTTTAACAACAGGACCAGCAATTTTTACAATAGCTTCCAATCCTTGAACTAATAATCCTAACATTATTGAATCTTTAAATGATTAAAAAAATAAAGCTTTATAAGTTGTCAATCTTTCTTTAGTAGAAAAATCGGTAACACCTTGTTTTATCTCCATAAGAAGATTTTCTATCAACTCCTTGTTTATTCCTTCTGTAGAATGTATGCAAGTATTCATAAGATATGACGCCATTTCTTTGGTGTCGTAATTGACACTGAGCGTACTCCAAACTTTCTTGAAATTATTCACAGCCTGTGAATTCTTCTTACCACATAAGGTTTTGAATTTATCCTGCAAGTTCTTATAGATACTATAATCACCAAGAATACGTTCAAATTTATTAACAGAAGGCATTTGGTTAAGACATTGAATCTCTGGGAATATACCTCTTTTATAATTACGAATATAATAATTAAGGCAAATCTCACGAATTTTCTGGTCCTGTGCAAATTCATTGGTTGTATCATAGCCCTTTTCTATCTTCACTTGAATGCTTTTCTCCCAACCTTGGGTAAAGACCACAGCACGACCAGTGTTAAGATTTGAAAGATATCCCTTTTGTTCGTCAGTCAAGGACAATGTGTTTCCTATTGCCTCCTTGTCATCTTGTGCAAATATCTTATGAACAATCTTGGTGTTTGTATTCTTCAATACGTCAGGAGCCATTTTGGACGGAATCTGGTCAGCAATAATCAAGCACTCACCATACTTTCTTACCTCAGCAAGCATATCAGCGAAAGTTTCTACACCGTTCTTTTTGCATGGAGAATCGTCTGGCACATACTTAGAGAGCAGTCTGTGGGCCTCTTCTATCAATGTAATGTGTTTAAAATTCTTGTCTTGCGCAAACTTATATTTTATTGCCTCATTAAGGTTTGCAAGGATAAAACCCATTACAAGCGATTTCTCCGTTCCACTCTTGATGTTCTCCAATTCCAAGACAACTTTCCTGTTAAGCAAAGTCTCGAAGTTGATAGAACGAGGTGTATTAAGCATAACTCCCTTTGCACCAACTATAAGTCCCTGAAGTCTTGCCTTTATCGAACCAATATAGTCATTTTTCAATCGTTCGTCGAACCCTTGTTCCTTTACTACCTCCTGTGTGCATTCAATAAGGTCCGACAAAACAGGGAAAGAATAAATGCCATCAGCGAAAGGATCGTCATAATACTTATTCTTGCCTGTCATAACGTCCCATCCTTCATCCTCATAACATTTATATAAGGCGGCTTCAATAATCTGTGGAATTGCAGCCTCCATGTCAAACGAAGCCTCTATACTTGCCTTTACCATATCTATATGTGAGGATATGGTTTCTGACGGAAGAAACTCCAGCGGATTAAGACGGAACGGAGCGTCTTCTTTGCCTAAAGTGAAAACAAGGACCGTAGAATCTTCATTGGTGAGAATGCGATATTCGGTCTTGGCTGGCTCGATAACTAAAAACGGCAACTTACTTTTGTGCAATAAAGTCATGCAGGTTGTTGTTTTACCACAACCCGTAACACCACAGACAAAAACATGTTTATTGAGCACATTTTTATCTAAATAAATCGGAACGTCTTTTACAATTCCGCTTTGCACAAGTCTACCCAGTTCAAGTCTGTCAGAGACAGCTGTATTGTTACTGTCATAATTTAAGCCAAAATCCACTTCCTCGTTCAATGAAAGTCCTACGACTTCCTTTCTTGGAAGACCTGCGATGATGCCAAGTTCATTTACAGACATCCAAGTACCCCAATACCCCATACTATCGCCTTTGTTAGACGCAACATATTGTGATAAAGCTGTACGTATTGCCACTTCCTTTTCTGACATCGCTCTATTAAAACGCACCTTTGGAATCTGAAGTTTACGAACATTATCCAAATAAATTTCTTTTAAGTCTTCATTAACAATCAAAGGTGTTTTATTTCCAGCTTCACCAGAGAACAATGCTGTTGCTATATTTTCCAATCTTTTAAGCGTCAGCTTGTTATCAGCAAACAATGATATATTTGTCATAAACAAGCCTTTGCCCTGTCCATAGTCCAATCGCTTTAATAGGAAATCCTCAGCATACGCCATCCAATCTTGAACATTCTTTTTAGAACGTTCAAAAGAGAATGTTGTACTTTTTCCTGTATTTGTTCCTTCTGTACTTGATTCGCTTTTAGAGGAGCCAGAAGAATGCTGATCTGTATGTGAAGAGGAGTCTGAATTAGAAGAGCCTTCCGTTCCTGACTTTTGAATATTGCCATTTGACTTTGTTTCAGAAGTTGTGGTTGATTTCGTAATACCTTTTGAATTAGACTTCGAATCACTACTAGTTTTCGACTCGTTAGTTCCAACTGTCTTTCCCGTAGACTTAGAAAAGCCTTCAGAACTGCCCCTCTGTTCTGTGTTTTTAGCCAATGGGGCCATTTGATCATAAAAAGAACATACATTTGTCTTCAAATAATCAATTATTCCTTGATTCAAATAAAAAGCACTTACAACAAACAAAAAATCCTCACCAAGCATAGTGTCAACAAGCCTGTCGACACCTTGGAAATTGGCAGCCTCATCCTTGTTTATTCCAGGCACTCCGTCTATACAGGATACAAACCTTTTGTTTCTCAGTTCAGTTAAGATGGCATTGGCTTTCTGTTCATCTACCAATTCAACGTCACTTCCACGGAAATTCCCCTCAATACTCTTCTTCAGTATCGATTCCTTTATATTATCTTCGCCATTGACCGATCCTTTTATTATGGTATTTCGTACTATACCATAATAAAACTCCACATGATCCTTACAGCCTCTAATAATATACAAGAAGTTAACTCCCTTCAAGCGCATAGAGCTCAATACGTTTTCAATGGCTTCTTTTCGGGGAGCTTCATCCTCAAAGGTGACACGCTTTACATGTATAAGTATAATGTCCTCAACTATGAGATTGGAGCCACGTTGCATAGACAATCCATTTGACTTGCTAAAAGCCAAATCACGATATTTATCTAAATAATCAACTAAGATTTTATCCTTATTCTCCATAGTCGTTTTAATCAATTATATAAAGCTATTATTAACAATAATAACAATACAACAAAAACTATAACAACCAAATACCGCCGAGACTTTGAATCTTTTTTTTCGCCGGTATCTTCTGGTTCCTCTGTTCCTTCTGTATTTTGAGTAATTGTGTCCTCTGTGACTTCATCATCTGCATAAGATGATGCCCCTTCTGGTTCCAGCATTTCTTGCCGTTTCACCATAAACGCCAAACTACAGTCATCCAAAGTATGCTTGGTGATGACTGTATCCATAGCATCTTCTATGCCTTCAGTCACTTCCTTCAAATTTTCACCAGAGGCATCCTCAAGGATTTGCAGCAAGCCATTAGCCAATTCGTTGTTTTTCTTGTCATACAAACAAGCCTCTGGACCATCAGACATCAGTACAAAACCATTAATGCCATTGAGTGCTCCTCTGAATACTTTCATCTGAGAGCAAGCACCAGATGAAGCTGTAAAGACTGTTGTATTGGCAAACTCACCATTATTAGGAGCGCTTGCTACTTTTAACACTCCGTCCTTACTGTATCCAATAACTCCGTCACCAAGATGTAGTATAATATACCTTTCATCCTTTACTGCTACTGCCAACAATGTAGAAGCCAAGTCCTTTAACTGACAGTCATGCAGCTCAGCAATTTGCTGTAAAGATCCTGAAATCTCCTGAAACAAGCGCTCTTTAGCAATCCTTGCTTCTGTTTCATCCCAGTATGATTCGAAATTCCACCCAAGTTCATCAGCGATGCATTTCGTTACACATTCAGCACCATAATGCGACAAACGGGCAGAGCCGGCACCATCTGCCAAAGTTATGACGCAAACATCGTCATAACTCTGACAATACGTTTTGTCCTGACAAGGTGTTCCTTGTTTGACGTGGCTTCTTCCTTGTCTCGTGCTATCTAAAAGGTTCCACATATAATCATTTTTATAAAGTTCCCCAATCATCAGCCGGAGGCAACTGTACCTTTTCACCCGGCTGCGAAGAAGATGTTCTACTCACTGATTTTGACAACCATTCAAAGAACTTCTTGAACTTCATACCTTGCAAACGCATAGGACGACGTCTTGGAGACAACTTACTTAACAAGTTCATATCAGCTTCTTTACCTATAGCAATTGCGAAAACTGTCAATTTTTTAGAATTAGCCAAAGTTTCAACTCTTTGAATAGCTTTTTGAAGTTGTTCTGGCGAGCCATTGTTTTCTCCGTCCGACATGATTACAAGCCAAGGCTGGAAATACTGAACGCCATAGTTTTTGTAGAGATTCTTTCTCTCCTCCAACATATCCAAAGCCATATTTACACCCTCTCCCATCGCAGTCTCACCGTCTGCCTCCAAAGTTGGTAATTGTTGCTTCTCTATACTATCAAATTCAAGAAGTTTCTTTGCATTATTAGAGAAACCTACAATGGAAACCTCTGCTGCATCAACAGCCATATCGTCATTCTTGATGGCATCAAAGAAATGCTCCAAACCATTCTGAAGCTCACCTACACGTGTTTCACCTCCTTCAACTATATTATATCGTTTGCCATCAATCATTTCCGTTCTACCTGTATCTCTATATTCTCCTCCTTCGACAGTGTTCATTGAACCAGAAAGATCCAAACACAAGCAAATAGGAACTCTTGTTGAAGGATTGTTTACCAAATCCTTGTCTTTACTTAAATAATTTGCCATTTTCTATATCTTTTATTAACATTTGTTCAACATGTATTGTAATCCTTTTATATAGAGTTGACGACACTCTTCTTCTTTATGCCTCTTGATAAGTTCCACGCAAGGCCGTATATACTTGTCCATTAATTCCTCACACGTGGCAGCATAGTCATTAGAAGACTTCATCTTCTCTACCAGTTTTGGAGCGCAGTCATAATACAACCTTATCTCCAATTTTCCATTCTTTTGCTCGGCGAGCCAATTATCTCTAAAGGAGCGTAACATAGTTAATTCGTAACAGTCGTCCTCTTTACCGAAATATTCACAGACTGCTGTAGTGATAAAACACCCTCCGCTACTGTTTCTACTTGAATCATAGCCACGATCTGGAGTTGGCCGATTACCTTTCGCAATGCAGTCTTTACAGCGTTTAGGCATATCCAATCCCTTTGACACGAGATAGTCATGCTCACCATTTGTAATTTCAAATCGCCTATGACAAGCTGTACAAGTTTCGTATTTAAATACAGAGTTTCTATACTCCTGTTCTTTACGTTTTTTTTCTTCACGCCTTCGACGTCTTTCCTCCTCTTCACGCTTTCGGGAACATTCCGCACAAATTGACGTGTATATAGGACCATATTTCAACGCTAAATCATTTCGATACAAAAATGTTTTCCCACATTTGGTACATACCCCCTCCGTTAATCCACGAAGACACTCATAGCAACATCCATTTTTAGAAACAAGAATCTCTGGCTTTTCCTGATGACATAGCACACAAGTACGATAAACTATACCCTTTGCCTTCTTATATGTTTTAGGGAACATCTTCAGGGATTCTTTATCAATTCCTTCTAACGTACCATCTTCTAACTGTTTCTTATAGAAGAATAAATCTTTAAGCCAAACGTTAACACCAGGTCGTTTCTTTTCCTCAAACCATGTTTCTCCTTTTCTGAAAGTAAAATAAAAATGTTCCTTCAGTTTGAAAAACAAATGACTCCAAAAATAGCACCAATCACCCTTGGGTATTTTGTTGTTACTTTTTTCCTTATAAGGAAAAGAGAAGTCACCTGTTCTGATATTATGTTCAATTCCTGCCCCACCTTGTTGAGCATAAGGATTAAGACCGAACATCATCAGTCTGAAAAGAAGAACGGCAACGGCAAAATTTTCATTGCCTATAGTACGCAGAAACGAATTATAATTCTTTCCTTGTATCTCTGGCGCAGCAAACTCCATAGTACCGACAGGACACGGATAATCATTAATCTGAAAGCTGTCAGTGTCTACAAAATAGACTTCTGTAGGAGACTTCACAAGAATGTTAGATCCATTTATGTCCCCTATCAAAATGCCAGATTCATGGATTTTCTTTATTATTGTCAATATGCTGATTGCCAAGTTAACAAGGTCTTGTCTTGTCCAAGAAGCGAAATAGCGCCCCATGCCCCCTTCTCCCTTAAACACACTGACATCCAACTTTTTTCCATCAGCCTTAGGCATCAGATACCCCACAAAGGCACCTTTTGAATTATACAAATGTGCCGTAGGAAAGCACACGCCTTCTATTGATAAGCCTGAAGCTATGAGAGCATCTATCTTTGATTGCTTATGGCTGGTCAACTTCTTGTCAAAATATATCTTAGCGACAGCACCTCCGCTCTTACTTGTATTATAAACACAACCCTCTCCTCCTTCACTTATTTTTTCTGTTAGGCGAATTGGAGTTTTCACTTTATCATACACCAAATCCCCTTCTTTTGGCAGTTCGGATATAGTCACCATCGTGTCTGGAGTAGTTGTCAGCTGTGTACAAAAGTGGAAGTATGATTTCTTCTTTGTATGAGTTTTAGATACTCCCAATATGTCATTAACACCATATACGTATATATGATGCCCCTTTACTGACTTACTACTATTAAGTTTTAGAATATCCGACTTTAAATCCCAATCCTCCGAAATCAGTACAAGACGATATTTTGTACGTAACTGTGTAAATACTCGCAAAAAGACATTGTCGGCATGAGTACCATCAGCTTCATTTCCACGAATGTCAACATATTGATATATACTTTCAAGTTCTTTTAAAGCCTTTTCAGCCTTTGATTTCTGTTTTGGATTGGTTTTATGCTTATTGAGTTCCTCAATGCAACTCCAAGGTACCACCAATTTATAGCCATGCAAAGATAAAGCAGGAACAACTTTAGCAAGCAACATTTCCAACTTAGGGTGCATCAAGGAGCACGTATCTATAAAAACACGTGTGTCTATTTTGTCTTGTAATAGTTGTTCTAAATTCATACCCAAGATTTTACTTTGCACTCATCCTTTAAATATTTTGCATTTAATACGTCAAAAAATGTTCAACTATAAAGGTCAACTGTGCTGGAAAAAACAATCCTTCAAAATGGCAACCATCAATTCGTTTTCCTTTAGAACCAATAACATACTGCGCCAAAGGATAATCATATATCTCGGCAAGTTCCTTAAATGTTAATGCTCGATGTGTGAATTGACGGTCGCCTATATATGCCAATATAAACATTTTCTCCCTGTAAAACACATCATTATTGCTTAAATGTGCATATTTGACAGAAACTGCCTGACCTGTTATCATCACATCTGTAACATATACATTTAACAGGGCTGACAACTCTGATAGAAACGCTTTTAATTCTCTGACATTAGAGCTGTCTCCCACTGAGTTGACAACTTTTTGGAAATATAAAAATTTTTGACTCTTCCATAAAGATATTTCCTTTTCAATTAACCTTCTTTCTGCTTGAGAAGAGCAACGATCCTTAAAGCTAATATATTTGGGTTTGTTTGGATTGAAATCGGTTTTAGGAAACAGCTTTACCGATTCAATGTCTATTTTCTTTAATGTCCCGTCATTCAGTTGCCTCAAGTAAATCGTCAACTCTTTAAGCCAGACCTCTACACCCGGACGCATTCTCTCATCATACATTGATTCTCCTTTTTTGAATGTACAATAAAAGATTTCCTGTAGATTATTAGGTAAATGGCTCCAGAAACAGCCCCAGTCTCCATTTGGCATTTTGTTGTTACTCTTGCCATTGAAGGGAAAAGAAAAGTCACCTGTTTTGATATTATGCTCGATTCCAGACCCTCCTTGCTGTGCGTAGGGACTTTCACCGAACATCAGCAACTTAAACAGAAGAACTGCTATTGCGAAATTTTCGTTGCCAATGGAACGCATGAAAAATTTATAATCTTTTCCTTGAATCTCTGGTGCAGTAAAATCCGATGTGCCGACAGGACACGGATATTCATTTATTTGGAAGCTATCTGTATCAACAAAGAAAATTTTTGTAGGAGATTTTACAAGGATATTCAGTCCATTGATGTCTCCAATAAGAATACCTAAGTCATGTATTTTCTTTATTGTATATAATATCGTAATTGCTAAGCTGACAAGGTCTGATCTCGTCCAAGTCCCAAAGAATCTCGTCATACCCTTTTCTCCACGAAACACACTTGTCCCCAATTTCACTCCTTCGGCTTTGGGCATCAGATACCCAACAAAGAGACCTTTTGAGTTATGCAATCTTGCCAAAGGAAAGCATACTCCATCTATTGACAGACCAGCAGCAATGATTTTTTCAATTTTTGATTGCTTATGACTTGTCAATTTTTTGTTAGAATATATTTTAGCTACAACATTTTCACTTTTGTTTGTTTTGTATACAATCCCTTCTCCACCATCGCCTATTTTTTCTGTCAAGCGAATAGGTATTCCCCCTTGGTATACTATATCACCCTCATTGGGAATATCTGATACATATACTGCTTTATCGGGAGTAGCAGTTAACTTCGTACAAAAATGAAATTTAGCCATCAACGAATCGCTCAATATCTTTAACAAAAAATCTAAGTCATTAAGAATCAAATCTCTTCTGCTTCATCATAATTAACAGCAGCAAAGACCTTACTATCCTCACGCAAATGCTTCATTAAGCGGTTTGCCTGTGGCTTAAATGATATATATGCTATACCGCCAGAAAGTCCTGCTCCCAAAAATGGAACCACCTTAGCCGCTCCCTTTGCAAGACTTTCTTTAGTAACCTTTATACCTAACCATTTTGCAATCTGCTTAATTATAGGATACCAAACAGTCTTGGTCAGAGCCATACGTGGCAAACGCTTAACCACTTGCTCAGCGAAAGCCTGCGACATTTTTGACAATGCTTGATTAGCTAATGAAACGCCAAACATAACACCTACAAAGACTGTCAATACATTGATTGCATTATCTGTCAGATTTCCATTTTCATCCAGCAAAGAAGGGTATCCATATATGTAGGCTAATTTCTGAGCAAGCTTTAATACATGATAATAATATTGCGCTGTATCAGCAGGCAGTGTTCCTATCAAGGCAAATCCACCAGGAATTCCAGCCGCTGCAGATATAGAAGTAACCTTTAGCGTATGATTCTTGATGCAAGCTTTTGCAATAGCATCAAGTTTAGCGATGTCCAAGTGTTTGACTGGATTTTCTTGTATACACAAACTTATAGTATTTTGGTCAATATGACGGTTAGAAAGTTCTTCCTGCAAAAAGGAAGCTCTATTCACCTTTATACCAGGAACTGCCATAGCAGCCACCATTACTTGATTCCATTTATCAGCACCATTTTCCATAATATTATATAGTTTTAATCTAACTTCCTAAATTCAAAATCACTTGGATAGCAGCACGCCTTCTTGTAGTCGAAGGCGTAGATGCGCATATAGACTTCTTGCAGCTCTTTGGCTCCATTGTAGAATGGAGTGGTGGTGTGCTGCAAGGTCGTTACCGTCACTTCCATATCGGGAGTAAGGACGGTGCCATTGGAGCGCTTGATGCGCTTGGGCCATACTTGAAACACTTTACTCATAGGCAATAGGCAATAAAACTTGTTGGTCGCATCTGATGTCGCCATTCAAGATACGATAGGTAATGATGTTGCAAAAGTAAAGAATAGTTTTGAGCCATACAAGTTCATAATGGTTCACAAATCGTAATCGTCGAATCGCAAGGCTGTTTATTTTACCCCACTTGACTCTACGACTATGGCAACACGATCCCGAGGGCAGGGTTTGACCACAAAATGGAGACCTTGCCGATGGTTGCTTATCATCGACGCCGATGGTTGCTTATCCCTCGTCGTTGTCGTAAGAGCGGGCCTCAGGGAGCTCTCCATGAGCCTGTAGCGCAAGGATCGCAACTGATTAGCGCAAGGACCACAACTGATTGGCACAAGGCTCGCAACTGATTGGCGCAAGGATCACAACCGATTGGCAAGTTTTGCCAACGATGCAAAATGCCATCATGCCGTAATGTCATCATGTCATCATGCCGTTAAGAAAAAGAGGGATATGAGAAGTCAAAGAAATAGTATATAATATTATATACTATTTCTTTGAGCCCACATACAGCGTTTCCCTGTAAAATCCTTAACGGCATGATGACATTACGGCATGATGACATAATGACATTACGACCAGACTGTATGATGCCCTGTAAATCGATGTCGCGCTGGTGGGCTGTTTGTAGGTCCAAGGCGGGGAGGCGCAGGGGTGGCATCCTGTTTTTTTTGGCAAACTTCAGCGAATTCTCTTCAAAAGCCCACCACCCTCGCGGCGAATTCTCACAAAAGTTTTCAGCAAAACTTTCACCAATCTGTCTCTAACTTTCACCAAAAGGGGTGAAAAGTGGACTTCTTTCACCAAAACTTTCACCACTTTCACCCAAAAGCCCTCTTTTCACCCCTTTTTCTTCACCAAAAAGGTGAAAAAGTGGACTTCTTTCACTTTTTCTTTCACCAACTTTCACCCGAGCCCATTTTCCTTGCAAGGGAGCGGGAATTGACCTACCTTTGCACCGTCAGTTGAGACCAACGAGGCCCGCTGACGGTGCTGGTCTTTT
>ERZ779852.2326-NODE-2326-length-15760-cov-4.425788_pt1 | contig 15760 bp, 9 predicted proteins | sample MGYA00511559_ERZ779852 | MGnify/ENA primary metagenome ERZ779852 (study PRJEB29588, sample SAMEA2157977) | human gut metagenome | biome: human gut; feature: human-associated habitat; material: faeces | place: Denmark | collected 2008/2010 ...
CTCCCGCAAATTAAATCTACTTTTTTAGATACCAACTTTATACCATTACTCTTTTTTAATAAATATCACAACTTTAACAAACTGATTATCATAGATATAGATTAAATTAGGCTAAGTTCTACTACGACTTATTCTAAACTGAATATTATAAAATATTCCCCTTAATTTAATATTTATGAGAAAGAAAACTTTAAAAATCAAGTTCTTTCTGCTATTTTGCTCACTTGCAGGTTATTCAACCATCATTTCAGCACAGGACAAAACAGTGAAGGAAAAGAATGAAAAAGACTCGACAATCATTTCCATACCCTATGGAAGTAAGTTAAAAACAGAGTTTAGCGGTGCATCCGATGTAATCTCCGGTAAAGTATTGGAGAATGTGCCTGTACAGCATTTATCCAATGCATTGTCAGGAAGAATATCGGGGTTAACTACGATTCAGCGAAGTGGAGAACCGGGCAATGACGAAGCTTCCATTTATATACGTGGAATACGTAGCAATGGAAATGGCGCACTTGTACTAATCGATGGACAAGAACGCAATTACTACGGTATGGTACAAACTCAGGAAATTGAAAGAGTGACCATATTAAAAGATGCTTCTGCTATCGCTCTTTATGGTATGCGAGGCGCGAACGGAGTTATCCTGATTGAAACCAAATCCGGACGTCTCGGAAAACCTAGAGTCAGCCTTAACATCCAAGGGATATATCAGCAGAACATGAGAGTTCCCAAAGCTGTTAACGCGGCAGAATATGCTCAATCCTACAATGAAGCGAACATTAATGACGGTTTGAATCCTTTCTACACGGAAACGGAGATCAATAAATTCGCCAATCATTCAGACCCGGAGCGCTACCCAGATGTCGACTGGATAGGAAACTTGCTTAAAAAAGGAACTTTCATGCAGCGATATAATGCCACAGTAGAAGGAGGTTCCGGGCGTACCCGTTATTTCGTCTCATTGGGATATACCGGACAAGCAGGAATGTTTAATACTGAAAAAGAGCAGAATTACAGTACCAACACAGAATTTTCCCGAATCAACTTTCGCTCGAACGTAGACTTCGACATTACCTCCACAACCCTTTTATCAGTTAAATTAGACGGTTGGATGCAAAGTGAAAACTCACCTTATTACGACCAAGCACAACAATATATATTCCAAAATTTGTTGAAAACGCCGGCTACGGCATTCCCAATGTACTATAAAGATACTCATAGCTATGTAGACCAGTCAGGGAATCCTATCAAATCACAACCGGGAGACCGTATTGTAGCAGGCAATGATAAATATATTAATCCGTGGGCTATCTTGAACAGAGGTGGCTACACAGCGATCGATAAACGTTATGGCGCCTTTTCTGTATCACTGAAACAGGATCTGGATTTCCTTCTGAAGGGTTTATCGCTCTACGGACAGATTTCTATGGACGTATACAACTTACAAAAACAAAACCGTACCCGCTCTTTCAATTATTACACACTTCAAAATAACGGAGTACTCCAAAAATATGGAACTAGTGAAGAAATGATATCAAATGCTGCCATGAAATATGGTGATGCACGTAACACCACATTAAATTTTAAGCTTAGCTACAATCGTATTTTCGGTAGGCACAATGTCTCGGGAATGATGTTTTACGACCAATATGAATACAATCAAAGTATTGTGCTTCCCTATCGCTATCAAACAGTTGGTGGCTGGTTTGCATATAAATACGATAATAGATACCAGATAGATGCCACTTTCGGTTATCAAGGTTCTTACAAATTCAATAATGAAAACCGCTGGGGATTGTCTCCTACTGTTTCTTTAGCATGGTATGTATCCAATGAGAAATTCTTTGATGTGTTAAAGCCCGCTATTTCTAATCTAAAGATACGCGGTAGTATCGGTAAGATCAATAATGACCGTGCAGTATCTGCGTATATGTATATGAGCCGTCTTCAGAATTTGAATGAAGGAATCTATTTTGGTAATGACATGGTACAATATACTTCTCTATTGGAAACCCAACAAGCCAATCCTTCTGCTACCTACGAGAAATCTACTCAAATAAATCTAGGGGCAGACTTAGGAATGTTCTCTAATCGTCTGAACGCAACATTCGACATTTGGAAGGATCGTCGCACCGGTGTATACACCATTCCCTCCACATTTTCATCCATGTTGGGATATACTACTATCTATATGCCAGGCAAGAATATCGGGAAAATGGAAACCAAAGGTTGGGAAGCCAGCCTAAACTGGAAAGATAACATAGGTAAAGATTTCACATATTTCCTTAGTGGTAACATTTCATACAGCAAAAACAAAGTCATTGATATGGACGAAGCCTTGCAACCGTATGACTATATGTATTCCAAAGGACATCCTTATGGTACTTCACTGGTCTATATTGCCGATGGTATTTTCCAATCGTATGAAGAAATTGCGGCAGCTCCTGTTCACACATTGAACAGCGTCGTTCCCGGAGACATACGATATAAAGATATCAACGGAGACGGTAAGATAGATGAAAAAGATCGGGTACGTTACGGATACACGGACGTTCCTCAAGTGTTCTATGGCTTCAGTCTTGGAGGAAGCTATAAAGGATTTTCTCTGTCCGTACTATTCCAAGGGGCAGCTAAAGTATCTAAAATGCTATCTTCATACACAGCGTTTGCATTCTACAATAACGGAAATATGTATGAACACCAAAGAAATAGATGGACACCGGAAAACCCTTCTGTCAACAACCCAAGATTTACAACTAAAGCTGCGGGGTCAAGCAACAACAGTCTTTCGTCTACCTATTGGCAACGGGACGCCTCTTATCTAAGACTAAAGAATGTAGAACTGTCGTATAATCTACCAACCAAAGTGGTCCGTTCCATTGGTCTTGAAGAACTCCGTATCTTCTTAAATGGCCAGAACCTGCTCACATTTGATAAACTAGACGTTATTGACCCGGAGGCCTATGGCAATGGTGTCGCTTATCCGCTCCAACGCTCATTCAGCGCCGGAATAAACATTAAATTTTAACTAACTATGAGAACGATTAAACATATACTCATAACAGGTTGTATTGCTCTTGCAGTTTCTTCATGCGACTATCTGGACCAACAACCTTATGAATACTGGCAACCGGAAGAGACATTTATTGATTATAACAAAACAATCCAAATGCTGAATAGCGTTTACGTTTCCATGCCCAATGGATACCAAAGCAACTACACAGCATTCCTCGACGCATCTACAGATGACGGTGCTTATGTAGCCCCCGCCAATGCAATGTATAAACTGGGACAAGGATACGCAACCGAAATTAGTCCGATAGAAAACCGTTGGGCCGATTTATACATCGGTATCCGGCGTACACTTTATTTCGAGCAGTACATTCCTCTCCTACAAAACAATGCAGGTTGGACAGATGCACAAGTTGAAAGTTATAAAGAACTGGCCATAGCAGAGAGTAAATCGGTCCGTGCACTCTATTACTTCGAGTTAATCAAAAGGTATGGAGGAGTTCCGCTCGTGAAAAAGACATATACTCTTGATGATAAAGAGATTATAACATTACCCCGCAATAATTTCAGCGATTGCGTCGATTATATTGTAAGTTTATGCAATGAAGCCAGCGAAGTATTTACGCGCTACAATTATATCACGAATCAATATCGTGGTTTTGTTTTTTTATCAGCCAGTACATGCCCGTTGGCTATTAAGGCAAAAACGCTGGCGTACGCAGCGAGTCCATTATTCAACAATGTACAAAATCCGATACTCGGCTATACTGACGGAAACGTACAAGAAAGGTGGAAACTTGCTGCTAAAGCTTTGAAAACCGTAATTGACCTTGCTCCGAGTAAATTGTATTTATACCCAAACTTTGAAAAACTGTTTATCATACAGCCAAACCAAAATACTGAATATATAGTATATACCGGAAATCCAAAAAACTATATGCTGGAACTTTACAATTACCCTCCTTCACTGTTGGGTTCGGGAGGTACTTGTCCTTCCCATAATCTGGTATGCGCTTTCGAGAAGAAGGATGGTAGTGCCAACGATATGCAATCAGATACCCGATTCGAGAATATGGATCCTCGTTTTGATGTTACGATCGTTCGTGACGGAAGTATTTTGGGAGCAAGAGGAGCAATCGACATCAGCGACCCCAACAGTCAGGATGCTATCGGCAAAGTCAATCTTCGTTCTACCGTTACAGGTTATTATTTACGCAAATTCCTTGATACGAATATAAATCTGTCAGCTCAAACAATAACGAGTACCTACCACTACTTCCCTGTCATTCGCTTGGCAGACATCTATTTGCTATACGCTGAAGCCATGAACGAAGCATACGGACCGAATGATGCAGCCGATTTGGGGTGGACAGCTCTCGAAGCTTTGAATAAAGTAAGAACACGTGCAGGAATAACAGTCCCATACACTACAACTTCTCAAACGGAAATGACAAAGAAAATAAGAAATGAAAGACGGGTTGAACTGGCATTCGAAGATCAACGCTATTTTGACTTGAGAAGATGGAAAACAGCCGAAAAAGATTTGAACCAGCCACTAATGGGATTCAGAATAGAGCGGCAAGATAATGGAGTTGTGTCCACACATGAGTTTGTTGTCGACGGACAAAGGAAATTTAATACAAAGATGTATTATTCTCCTATCCCCTACTCAGAAATGCAGTTAAATACAAATTTAGTACAGAATCCCGGTTGGAGATAACAATCTAAAAATCGTATAATATGAAAAAATGGTATATATTAATGCTACTAATGAGCTTATGGTTCATAGGAGCGCAAGCACAAGAAACCGTAAGAGGTGTTGTTACAGATGCCGCCGGCGAACCATTAATTGGTGCCAATGTGGTAGAAAAAGGACAACCCAGTAATGGAACAATTACAAATCTTGACGGCAAATTCACATTAAAGGTAACCAGTAACAAGGCTATTATTGCTATTTCAATGATAGGAATGAAAACTGTGGAAGTTACCGTTCCCAAAGATGGAAAGACACTTACCGTAAGACTCCATGATGACACACAAACCTTGGACGAAGTAGTGGTTGTAGCTTATGGGCAACAGAAAAAGGTATCGGTTACCGGATCTATTTCTGCTGTGGGCAATCGGGAACTGAAACAAGGTCCTACTTCCAGTGTCACAAACAGTCTGACAGGACGTATTCCCGGACTGGTAACACGTCAAACCAGCGGACGTCCCGGTGAAGACGCTGCCGCACTCTATATTCGTGGCCGTGCTACGGTGAACGATGCTTCTCCGTTGATTATGGTAGATGGCATCGAACGTGACTTTTCACAAATCGACCCGGACGAAATAGAAAGTATTTCCGTATTGAAAGATGCATCTGCTACTGCCGTTTATGGTGTACGTGGAGCGAACGGAGTTATCCTTGTGACTACAAAACGTGGTAATTCCGGTAAAGCTAAAGTTTCTTTCTCCGGTGAGTTCGGTATTACACAAATCAACCGTATTACAAAAATGGTGAATGCCGAAGAATATGCAACATTGATGAATGAAGGTTTGGTGAATGAAGGGCAAGCACCGAAATATACAGAGCATGATATGCAATTATACCGCGACCAGTCCAGCCCGTTTACTCATCCGGACAACGACTATATAGATATGTTTACCAAACTAGGTACACAACAAAAGTATAATGTCAATGTATCGGGAGGAAACGAACGGCTTAAATATTTTGTGTCATTAGGCTATTTTCATCAGAACGGAACCTACGAAACTGATATCAAAAAATTAAAAAAGAAACCGGATCTGGCCAAATTGATTGCCATTAACCCGGAACTGGATAATTTACTCCAGCAACCAGACTACAACTCTGCCTACTACTATAATCGTTTCAACGTACGAACCAACCTAGATATACAAGTTACTAAAGACTTCAGTATTGGCGTTGACTTCAGCTATCGTACCGGAAGCAAGAACCGTCCCAACTCCGAAGGAGATGCCAGCCGTGCATTTAACAATATGACCCGTACACCTGCCAATGCATTCCCGCTAGTCAACGAAAACGGAACTTTTGCAGCCGTTCCAAATCTTGTGAGAGCCAACCCACTACACGCATTCCTCTATCAGGGATATAGAAAGGACAACGACAGTGCTTTGGAAGGAACTGTAAAACTGAACTACGATTTACATGCTATTACTAAAGGATTGAGTATCGGAGATAAATTCTCCTACAATAGTTATATCGAAGACAACGGTATGGGCTTGAATGTGGTGGAACCTGTATGGAAATATAATGAGAATGGAACATACCAACGCCTACTTGCCAAAGTATTCCCTTCTCTCATCAATTTTGCATCCGGAGCAAAAAAACGTGTATACTGGGAAGCATTCGTGAATTATTCACGTCAATTTGCAGAAAAACATAATGTTTCGGGACTTATTTTATACAACTATAACTCTCACCAAGCACCGGGCGATGGTGAATATGGAGGGCTACCGCAGGTATATCAAGGACTGGTAGTCCGTGCCAACTATGATTTTGAAGGTAAATACTTAGTAGAAATCAATTTAGGATACAATGGTTCCAACAGATTTGTTGAAGGCGAACGATATGCATTATTCCCTTCCGCATCCGTAGGCTGGATTGTTACTAACGAATCTTTCCTAAAAGACAGCAAACTATTACCTTACTGGAAAATAAGAGCTTCATTAGGACAAGTCGGTAATGACAAATTCGGAAGTAATTTTGCCTATTATTCGGAAGCGACCTATGCCGCAGGCACCAATTACAATTTCGGTGAATCTCCAACTGCAGCCAGTGGAGGACTCTTGGAAGGAAAAGCAGCACAGATTGTAAGTTGGGAACGTTCTACCAAATTCAATATCGGTATGGACACACGCTGGTTTGAAGGTAAATTAACCTTGAATGCCGAATACTTCCGCGAAAACCGTACCAACATCTTGAAAACTCCCTCACGCACCAACATCATTTCCGGAGTGACAAGTTTTTCTCCACAAAATCTAATGGAAGTAAAAAATCAAGGTGTAGAAGTAGAAGTAGGATGGGATCATAAGATCAAAGACTTCGGCTATCGCATCAAAGCAAACATTGCCTACAACCACAATGAGATTATCGAACAAAATGAACAGATACGTAAATATCCTTATATGAACCGTACCGGAGGTTCTATCGGACAACAGTTCTCACTGATAGCCGACGGATTCTACAATACATATGCCGAAATCGCAGCCGGCCCGACGCAATACGGCACCTTACAACCTGGAGACGTCCGTTTCCGTGATATCAACGGAGACGGTGTTATCAATGATTACGACATAGCACCTTTCGGTTTCTCGGATGTACCCGAAATAACCGGCTCATTCCAAGTTGGTCTGTCTTACAAAAACTTCGACCTGACCGTTATGTTCCAGGGAGCAACACGTGTAACAATTCCACTGACAGGTGAAGTTGCATGGGAGTTCTTCAATCTTGGTTCTGCTCTTGCCGACAGACATTTGGCCAGATGGACTCCCGAAACACAGCAAACTGCGACTTATCATCGTATGAGCAATTCTTCAGGCTCCAATCAGAACAACTTCAAATCATCTTCAATGTATTTGTATGACGCTTCTTATCTGCGACTGAAGAATGTAGAGTTATCCTACAACTTCCCTAAAAAGTGGTTTACCCACACCCCGATATCCGCATTAAGGATGTATGTCAACGGATTCAACCTGCTTACTTGGGATAAGTTAAAAGTGATCGACCCGGAAGCACAACCTGCCAATCGCGGAAACTTCTACCCTCAGCAAAGAATCTATAATCTTGGAGTAAACGTTACATTCTAACCTCTGATAACAATTCGATATATGAAGAAAAATATTATTCTAACAGCCTTTTCCCTACTGCTCCTATACGGATGTACCGGTGATATGGAACGAATCCAGACAGGAACAAATACGGAAGAATTAATCTATGCAGACGCAGCAAAGACAAGGCAGATTTTAAATAACCTATATGCCCGCACGCGTCTAACACAAGGTAGCTTCTCCAGTTTCTCCGGAGATGGAGTAACTTTCCTTGACTGTGCAACAGACAACGCATATGCACCTATTGAATATTCATCAGCACATACACATGGTAAGTCAACCATGTCTGCCTCTGATATTGCAATGAACGGAGGACATCCCTGGACCTTCTATTACAATAGTATCCGTAACGCAACTCTATTTATACAAAAAGTAGACAAATCGGTACTGTCTGATGAAGAAAAAGCCTCCTCTAAATTACAAGCGCGTTTCTTACGGGCACTGTATTATGCAGAATTATACCGTTGGTACGGAGGAGTCGTGTTGTTGGGAGATGAAATCATCTCTCCTACCGACTTGGACCGTTCGCGTTCAACTGCAGAAGCAACCGTCGACTATATCGTTTCCGAACTGGCAGATGTTGCATCACAACTTCCATTAGAATGGGACGCCCCCAATTACGGGCGTGCTACCAAAGGAGCGGCACTGGCCTACATAGCCCGTACCAAACTTTATGCTGCCAGCAAACTAAACAACCCGTCTATGGATCGTAAGAAATGGGAAGATGCCAGAGACGCATTATCAGCAGTCATGGGATTGAATATCTATGATTTATATTATGACACGCAAAATCCGGAATTAAGTTATGCACATTATTTCTGCGAGCGTAAAACCAAAGAAAATATATATACATATCTACTCGCTGCCAATGCCACCATGCATAGTAATCTTCCCCAAGGAGCTCCCTGGAATGAAAAATCTTATGTGGGATGTACTCCCACTCAGAATCTGGTAGATGCTTACGACATGAAAGACGGTACTGAACCAATCACCGGATACGATGCCAATGGCCAGCCTATCATTAATAAAAATTCAGGATATGACGATAAGAATCCTTATGAAAACCGGGATCCACGCCTTAAAATGACAATCTTTTATCATGGCAACACATTCGATCTTAATGGTTCCCAACAAGCGTTGGATATGACTGACGTAGATGATAAAAGCAAATCATCCGGTTATCTCGTCCTGAAATATCTCGACGATAGAATCGGACACAAAAGTTCGGGAAACTCCAATTATGACTGTAACCCCCAAATGATACGTTATGCGGAAATATTACTGGGGTATGCAGAGACACTTAATGAATTGGGTGACAGCAAAAATGCAGTAAAAACAGTCAACCTGATACGCAAACGTGCCGGTGTAGGAGAATTAGATGAAAACAAAAATTGGAATAAGGACGAACTCAGACAGCGCATCTACAAAGAATATCGTGTAGAATTTGCATTCGAAGACAATCGTTTCTTCGATGCCCGCCGATGGGCCAAAGCGGAAGAATGGTTCTCTAAACCAGTATACAAGGTTACTGTAACAGGCAGCCTAGAAAATCCTACATATACCAGAAGCCTGCTGGAAGAACGTATTTTTCTTTCCAAATGTTACCATTTCCCAATCCCGCAGCAAGAAGTTGACAACAGTCAGAATATTGAACAAAACACCGAGTGGTAATCAGATTTATAAACCAATAATTTTACAATAATATGAAAGCAAAACATTTATTTTATACGTTATTTATCTTCCTGTTTTCACTTACCTCTTGTGAAAATGAAGCTAATATTGATTATGTTCCTACTGTACTATTCAATTTTGAAGGAGGAACGAACTTGGTAACTACTCCGAAAGGTATCAAAGAATATACGGTAAAAGGAAGCATCACTTCTACAGCAGGACTTACCTCCTTCGTTATCAGCACAGCCAATGCTGAAACCGGTGCGGCGATATCTGTCATCGAGAGTACCAGACAAACATTTGACGAACCTAAAAGTAATTATGATTTTTCATATACTATAACAAACCTGTCAGAAAACAAAGCGATCAAAATTAGTGTAACTGATGTTGAAGGAGAAGACTTTCAGAAAAACTTTGTAGTAGAAATCACTCCTGCTGTTATCTTTTCTGAACATAGTGATAAGAAATTGGAATCAGTTGACAAATATTGGGGAGTATTCTATGCCGAATGGCTATATGGCCGCATCTATAAGAGCCGTGAAGCGGGTAAATATGCTGCTGAAGTTAATATAGGTATGGAAAATAAGAATGGAAAAGCAGTATTAATCTCTCCTGCCAAGCATAGCTTAACCTTTAACGGTGCTCGCAATACTAAATTCGGAGTTACGAATATGACCTTAGAACAGTTCAACGCAATCAGCAGAATTGATGACACTCCTCTAAAGAATTTGTCACCAACAACAGAAAGTATTGAAATAGAGAATGGAAAAGTATATGCATACCAGACGCAAGATGGACAAAAAGGAGTGGTATATATTCAAAACCTGACTGGTAATGCCGGTAGTTCTGACGATCCGACGGTTACGGCAACGATTGTCACCAAGTTACAAGCGAAATAAACAGTTATCAACATAAGTTATACGGAATAGGGTGTGTCTCTCATTGACAAGACAGAGACGCACCCTATTCAATTTTGTTTCAAAGGTTTAAAACTATTTGTTTCCCGTAATGAAACTGGAAGTTTCAAGCCTTGGGAACAAAAGTTTCAAGCGTCTGAAACTAAAGTTTCCCACCGGTGAAACTATGGTTTCTGTACGGCGAAACCAAAGGTTCCAATGCATGAAACTATTGGTTTTGCCGTATGAAACAGTTTGTTTGCCGAGATGAAAATAAAATAGCCCCAACTTTATTCAAGTTGAGGCTACTCAAGTATCATCTAAAAAGGACTTATTTTATTCCCATTCGATTGTTGCAGGCGGTTTGGAACTAATATCATAGGTTACACGGTTCACACCTTTTACCTTATTAATAATGTCATTCGAAACTTTACCTAAGAACTCGTAAGGCAAATGCGCCCAATCGGCAGTCATAGCATCCGTAGATGTCACGGCACGCAAGGCAACTGCTCTTTCGTAAGTACGCTCATCTCCCATTACACCGACAGACTGTACCGGCAACAGGATAACACCTGCCTGCCACACTTGATCATACAATCCCCAATCACGCAATCCCTGAATAAAGATATCATCCGCATCCTGCAAGATACGTACCTTCTCCGGCGTAATATCTCCCAGAATACGTACTGCCAACCCCGGTCCCGGGAACGGATGACGGGTAATCAGATGTTCCGGCATACCCAACTCACGGCCTACACGACGAACTTCATCCTTAAACAACAAACGAAGCGGCTCGCACAACTTTAGATTCATTTTCTCCGGAAGGCCCCCTACATTATGGTGACTCTTAATCACTGTACCTGTGATAGACAATGATTCTATGCAATCCGGATAAATAGTACCCTGCGCCAACCATTTTACATCTTTTATTTTGTGAGCTTCTACATCGAACACATCAATAAAGCCCTTACCGATAATCTTACGTTTACCTTCCGGTTCCGTTACACCGGCCAATTCCGCAAAGAACTGCTCACTGGCATCCACACCAATCACGTTCAGGCCAAGGCATTCGTAATCGTTCATCACATTCTTGAACTCATTCTTACGCAACATACCATGATCTACGAAGATACAAGTCAAATTCTTGCCAATAGCCCTGTTCAGCAACACGGCAGCTACAGAAGAATCCACACCACCACTCAAACCGAGCACTACTTTATCATCACCCAACTGTGCTTTCAATTCAGCAACTGTGCTTTCGATAAAAGAAGCCGGTGACCAATCCTGCTTGCACCCACAAACCCCGACTACGAAATTCTTCAAGATCTGTGTTCCATCTTCGCTATGAAATACTTCCGGATGAAACTGAACGCCCCATACATTTTCACCTTCAATCTGATAGGCAGCAATATCAACTTTGTCTGTTGAAGCAATCTTTTTAAAGTTAGCAGGGATAGCAGTAATCGTATCGCCATGGCTCATCCACACCTGTGTATTTTCGCGTACTCCTTTGAACAACACATTATCCTTACAGAAAGAAGTCAGATGCGCACGCCCATATTCACGCGTACCGGCCGGCTCTACTTTCCCACCGTTAGTATACGACATAAACTGTGCGCCATAGCAAATTCCCAATATAGGATATTTACCACGAATCTCACTCAAATCTACTTTGAAAGCATCTTTATCATAAACCGAAAAAGGGCTTCCGGAAAGGATAACTCCTTTGATTGTTGTATCTTCTTTAGGAAATTTGTTATAAGGAACAATTTCGCAATACGTGTCCAACTCGCGTACACGACGTCCAATAAGTTGCGTAGTTTGCGAACCGAAATCAAGAATTATTATTTTTTCCTGCATATCAATGTATGGGTTTTTAAATAAATGGTCTGCAAAAGTAGGAAAAAGTACGCAATCTATATAAGATATAAGTCAAAAATCTATCATTTTAGTATATTCAAAACATCATGAAACCATTTTTTATTTTCTGCTATCGCTCTCAAGACAAGGGAACGCTGAGTTAAAATGAGTTAATCTTTGTCCCGCAAATACCATTTAAGCCATTATGTACAGCTCATACAACGCTTTTTAATGTATATATGTCTGTCCCTTTAGACTTTTCCACCAATTTGGTATTATCACAAAAAAGAAACTACTTTGCAACACTGTTTTTAGTCTTCTATATAATTACATTAAATTAAAAACTATGGAAATACTCACTTTTCCCAATTGCCGTCAATCTATTTGGCTAGCTGTCTTCTTTATTCTGTGGACTGTAATCGTTCAAGTTATCTGCATCATATCAGGCGTACCTAGCTATCTATGTGCGACTATACTATATGTAAGCACAGTAACAATACTGGCAATAGCTTTCCGAACCAAAGCAATGGACCGCTCCATACTCCGTTTTGACAAACCAAATATAAAGGTACTATTACTTGCAGCAGGAGGAACTCTCTGCCTTCCGTGGGTACATGCACTGATTTATTCAATCGTACCATTCCCGGAGTTTCTCAAAAAGATATTCACAGAAATTGGAACAAAAGACTCAAACGAGGCTTACATTTATCCTTTTATCAGCGCAATACTTATGCCTTTTATAATAGAAGTCATTTTTAGAGGAATCATTCTAAGAGGACTACTGACAGAATATGGTATCCGAAAATCAATTATAATAGCCGCAATAATTTATTCTGTAGTGTGGGGGTGCATGACCTTATTACCTGTATTAGGATTAATATACGGACTATGGTTCGGCTGGTTGTATGTATATAGTCGGAGCCTATGGACTTGCCTGATAACACATATTCTTTTACAAGTCTCAAGCGTGGCATATGTCATGACTAATTATTATCATCCCCTTCCCCAACAGGTAAACTCAGCAATGACAGGAGATCTATGGATAGTCAATCTGGCAGCCACTATTGTATTTATTCTTTTTACATATTTCTTATACCAAACTTTTAGACATCATGATAACCGAGATTACACAATCTAATCCTTCGCAATCATTGATTGAACACGACATCTTGCTGCAGCAACTACAACTGCAACAACTCATTATTCTGGGATTGGTACTATTAGTTATCCTCTTAATTCCGGTAGCTATTATTATGTTCAAGAGGCAAAAACAAGCAAGTACATACTGGAGATCACTTTTCCAGGAAATAGAACAAGTCAATCAGGATGTTACTTTCCGCAATCAGACACAAGAAGCCATTATCGCTTCTCTACGCGAGCGGATGCAAACATTGGAAAATCAAAAACCTGCTGAACCTTCATACGATGAATACACCGAAATCCTAGGATTCTATCGAAAAATAAACCAGCCATTGATAAGTTTTCTGGAATCAATCCAGTTGTCGTCTTACGAGATTTTTATCTGTATCCTGATATTCGAGAAAGTATCTCTAAAAGAGATTGCCAACCTACTAGGTAAAAATTACGATGCCGTAAAAAAACGCAGACAGCGTATCCAGAATAAAATAAAACTAAGCGGAACATGTAAAAATGCAGAACAATGCATTCATTGTCCGTTACTAAACATTCCACAAATTTGTCCCACACCCAAAGGCGGAGACGTACTATAATAAGATTTATAAATATTATAATCATAATAGCTATGCAAAAATTCAATCAACTATTCCTGGCATTTCTTACCATTGCAACCTTTATCACCTGTACTTCCACTGCGAAACAGCGACCGGAAGGCGGTTGGTTATGGAAAATTTCAGGCAACGGTCTTTCGCATCCCTCTTATCTGTTCGGAACATATCATGGTACATACGACATACTATATCAATATACCGACAGTATTCCCGAACTCCACCAAGCCTTTAACGCTTGTAGCCAATTCGCCGGAGAAAGCGAAACAACGTCCAAACCAACCCCTGCTCAGGTCGGAGCCGCTATAAAACTACCTAAAGACACAACCTATGCCGACTTATTAAATAAAGAAGATTTTCATTTTCTCGATTCCATAGTACGTCAAAGTTTAAAATCTCCTTTAAATAAGGTGTATATAAAGCCTAATTTCTTAGCCCTTATTTTAGGAGAGATAGAAAAAGGTAAGAAATTGGTAGACACAGGATACTCCCAAAGTCGGATTGATAGTATGAAATCTCAAGTTATGGACATAGCTTTAGAAAAAAAAGCAAAAGAGAAAGGCCTCACAATTGTCGGCTTGGAGGGCATATTCGACGCCTTTGTATCAGAAAAAAGTAATCTAAAGAAAGAAGCTGACGAATTAATATCAGATCTACGGGAAGATGACGAAATTTCACCTTTATCTTTCGTCAATACCCTTTCAGATGTGTATCGTACTCAAAACATGAAAAGCCTGATAGATTTTGAAGTGAAAGTAGATTCGATCTTCCGGACCTCACCGAAATTAACAGAGATAGGGAAACGAATACGGGAGGATTTGTTAAAGCGCAGAAATCTGAATTGGATGAACAAGATACCCGAACTGATGAAAGCCCAGCCCACCTTCATCGCCGTAGGCGTCCGCCACCTTCCGGGCAAAGACGGATTAATCGCGCTTTTACTTGAAAAAGGATATCAGGTAGAACCGATCGGACTATAAATCAAATTTGCCACATCCGGGTTTCCTCATCAGACAAATACTGATAGCTGAAACTACCCGAATGTGGCAAGACAACTAGTTAGAAGTATAACCGGCCCAATAAAGAAATAATGTTTATAGGACCCAGCCGTTATTAATTCTTCTCTTTCAGTAAATCACGAATCTCCGTCAACAACACTTCTTCTTTGGTAGGTGCAGGAGGAGCGGGAGGCGCTGCCGGAGCTTCCTCATTTTTCTTTGTAGTCAATTTCGTAATCAGACGTATAAATAAGAATATGGAGAAGGCTATAATCAGAAAGTCAAAAGTTGCCTGCAGAAATTGTCCGTAATCCAGAGATACGGCAGGAGCAATCTCTTTACCATCGGCTCCGACTTCTGCCGCTTTCATTACCCATTTCAGATCTGTAAAGTTCACACCACCAACCAGTAAACCAATCGGAGGCATAATTACATTAGCAACCAATGATGATACGATTTTTCCAAACGCACCACCAATAACTACACCGACAGCCATGTCTATGACGTTTCCTTTCATGGCAAACGCCTTAAAGTCCTGTAAAAATGTGCTCTTTCCCATCTTTTTTCAATATTTAATGTGAATTTAATATGCGAATATAAAAACATTTTCGTAATTTTGCACCGCATTTGAAAATAAAACAAATGCGCAAGCTGAGAGATATTTGAACAAATATTATAAAACCCTTAAAAGTTTAAACAAAATGATTAAAGTAGGTATTAATGGATT
>ERZ779852.2327-NODE-2327-length-15759-cov-5.495224_pt1 | contig 15759 bp, 16 predicted proteins | sample MGYA00511559_ERZ779852 | MGnify/ENA primary metagenome ERZ779852 (study PRJEB29588, sample SAMEA2157977) | human gut metagenome | biome: human gut; feature: human-associated habitat; material: faeces | place: Denmark | collected 2008/2010 ...
GGGGACGGGTCTTTGACCCGTCGGGCTGCGCCCCCGTCCGAGTCTCGGCAGGCTCTTCAAAGTTTGTTTACAATATTTCACCAAATCGTCACGTCATTTTTACCAACCTTAAAAAAACAAGTCAAGCATTGTTCATATTTTGACGATATACTGTGTATCAGTGAAAGGGACAGGCTCCCCGTCCCACAGAAAGGCAGGTCAGCTCTATGACATATCAAAATGATAATTTTAACGACCGCAACTTCACCACCGGCAATACCGAGCTTCCCGACGGGGAGTATCGTTATTATAAAGACCGCATCTATCAAGATGCCGCGTCCGAGCAGGCGCAGCAAACGGCTGCTTCGGGGTATACACCTCCGGACGCAAACAAAAAATCCACAGGACGGAAGAAAAAGGGTACCGCTCTGCTGCTGGCAGGCTGCCTTGTGCTCTCCATGGTGGGCGGCGCCGGCGGTGCCGTCATCGCCGCAAAGAGCGGCCTGCTGAGCACCGGCTCCGCCGTTCTGTATCAAGGGGTAGAGGTCCCCTCCTCCGATGGTTCCGTTGTCTCCGGTGTCGGCGTCAGTTATTCCGGTGTGGTACAGCGGGTGGAGGATAGTGTTGTTGCCATCACCACCGAAAGCATTTCTACCAGCAATTTCTTCCGGCAGTATGTGACGCAGGGCGCCGGCAGCGGCGTCGTGCTGACCACCGATGGCTATATCGTAACCAATTATCATGTCATCAGTGGTGCGCGGCAGATCACCGTAACGACCAACGACGGCACCGCCTATCAAGCTACTTTGGTGGGCAGCGATGAAAGCAACGATGTTGCCGTGCTGAAGGTCGATGCCAAAAACCTGACCCCTGCTGTACTGGGCAACAGTGACAGCCTTGCCGTAGGCGATGCGGTGCTTGCCATCGGCAACCCGCTGGGCACCCTTTCCGGTACCGTGACCGATGGTATCATCAGTGCACTGGAGCGGCAGGTAACCATAGACGGCAACACCATGACGCTGCTGCAGACCAGTGCGGCAGTCAATCCCGGCAACTCCGGCGGCGGACTGTTTAACGCCAGCGGCGAGCTGGTCGGCATCGTCAATGCCAAATCCAGCAGCGATTCCAGCGGCAACGCAGTGGATAATATCGGCTTTGCCATTCCCATCAACAGCGTCAAGACGATCATTGAGGATTTAATCAGCCACGGCTATGTGACCGGGCAGATCGTGCTGGGAGTCAACCTCATCAATATCACCGATGAACGCACCGCCCGCTATTACGGGCTGGAGCACACCGGCGTATATATTCAAAGCGTACAGTCCGGCTCCATTGCCGATCTGGGCGGTCTGCAGGCAGGCGACCGCGTCATCTCCTTTGGCGGCACGGCAGTCTCTACCGGCGATGAATTAAAAGCGGCTCTTGCCACTCACAGCGTCGGTGACCGCGTAGAGGTGAAGGTGGAGCGAAACGGCAGGGAGTATTCCCACAGCCTGGTGCTGACCGAGTATGTCCCCGAGAGCGCTGCCAATTAACCCTACCAACTTCTCCATACTCCTTTTCAATATTGAGCGAAGCCTCTCCCGTGATAAGCGGGGGAGGTTTTGCCGTATTTTGTGCTTTTCCTGTGCAGAGAAATGTGTTAGAATAGAAGCGGAAAGCAGAACTGCCGCACAGCGGCATCACGACAGGAGGAGTATCACATGAGATTTTGCCCGAACTGCAACAGCGCCGTCTACGATGACAAAGCTGCGCTTTGTCCCGAATGCGGCAAGCCGATGGATCAGAATGTTTGCCCCAGCTGCGGCAGACGGCTGGCTCCCGGAGAAAAGTGCCCCCATTGCAGCGACTGCCGTGCCCACGGCGAGCGGTACGCCGTCCGGAACCAGAGCCGCGAGCAGAAAAGCGGCAGCGGCGAGCTGAGTATGTGGGCTTATATGGGGCTGTTGCTGCTTGCCATGGTGCCGGTTATCGGGATCGTTTTTATGATCGTCTGGGCATGCGGCGTGGGCGATAACCGTCAGCTGTCGCGCTTTGCCCGCGGCGTTCTGCTGGCAAAGGCCGTCCTATTCCTCATCAGTATACTCTTTTTTATGGTTCTTGCCGCCTCCATGCAGCCGCTTTTGGAGGAGCTGGAGCAATGGGCGTATGAGTATAACTACGGCGATTATGACTTCAGTGACTATGATGACTTTTATAACTATAATTTCGGCGAGGATTATAATTACGGCGATAGCGGCGACTCTTTCGGAGAGGGCTGGCCGGATTTCTACGGCGAGGAAGCTCCTGCCGCCGACGCCGCCTGATCATCACATTGTCTCCTTCTCCCCTCCGCGCACGGAGGGGAGTTTTTGCGTCCTTCCGCATGGAAAAGCGCTGCAGCCCTTTTGAGAGACTGCAGCGCTTTCCTTTAGAAAAACAAAGAGAAGTCGGCTTATTTTTCGATGGTCTGACGGCTGCCCTTTTTGGCGGCCGCCGCAACCAGTCCGCCCAACGCCACAATGGCAAAGAAGTTCGGAATGACCATAAGCTGATTGAACATATCAGAAAGCTCCCATGCCAGATCATTGGAAACGCAGGAGCCGAGGAAGATGAGCGCCACGGCAATAACGGAATAAACCGGAACCGCCTTCTTACCGAAAAGATACTCCACATTGATGCGTCCAAAGAAGTTCCAGCCCAGAATGGTGGAAAACGCAAAGAACATCAGGCAGATGGCAACAAAGAGGTTGCCGGCAGTACTGCCCATAATAGCGGAGAAAGCGATCTGCGCCATATTGGTCTTGCTGACGCCTTCAGCTGCGCCGGAGGCAAGAATCCCATTGCCGGCGTACAGGGTGGAGATCACAACCAGCGCCGTCATGGTGAGAACTACAAAGGTATCAATGAATACGCCGATCATGGCAACAACGCCCTGCTCATGCGGGCAGTTCACCTTTGCCATTGCGTGGGCGTGCGGGGTGGAGCCCATGCCTGCCTCATTGCTGAACAGGCCGCGCTTGACGCCCTGGCTGACTGCCTGCTTCAGCGCATAGCCAAAGCTGCCGCCGATAATGGCCTGCGGTTCGAACGCATAGCGGAAGATCATACCGAAGGTTTCGGGGACAAAGCGGATTCGGGCAATCAGCACCACCAGACCGCCGATGAGGTACAAGCACGCCATCACGGGAACGATCTTTTCCGCCCATGCGGCGACACGGTGGCTGCCACCCAAAAATACATAGGCGGAAAGCGCTGCAACAACGATGCCGATGACCCATGTAGGAACGCCGGTCGCATTGGAAAGGGATTCCCCGATGGAATTGGACTGCACCATGCTGCCGATAAAGCCCAGTGCAATGATAATGGCAATGGCAAAAAATCCTGCAAGGAATTTGCCGAAGCCGCCCTTGAACGCACGCTTGATGTAATAAACAGGGCCGCCGTGCACGCTGCCGTCGGCATTCACCACGCGGGTCTCCTGCGCCAGCACCGCCTCGGCATAGATGGTCGCCATGCCGAAGAAGGCAATGATCCACATCCAGAAAATCGCACCGGGGCCGCCGATGAGAATCGCACCGCAGGCGCCCACGATATTACCGGTGCCTACCTGTGCGGCAATTGCAGTCGCCAAAGCCTGAAAGGAGGAGAATCCGCCTTGCTGCTTTCCGCCGCGGAGATTGATGTTGCCGAATACACGGCGCATTCCTTCGCCAAAGCAGCGCACCTGCACAAAGCGGGTGCGAATGGAGAAGTAAAGTCCCGCGCCGATGAGCAGCACGATGAGAACATAGTCTGAGAGGTAGCCATTGATCTTTTGAACGATGCTGAGGATTGCTTCTTGCATTTCTTTCACTCCTAAATAGAATATTGCAGTGAAATAGGGATAATATAAAAGGCTGCCAACATAAGCGGCAGCCTCTGAAGAATAGCAAGCGATCAAGCAAAGATGTTTTGATGATCGCTCTGTCCTTTTGCCTGAGAGATTCGGCGGCATTGCCGCCTTGCACCTTCGGCACTCAACTCAATGAGATTCTCCAGAGCCCCCTCCATATCCAGTCTTTTGCAATTCTGAATGCTTCTGCGGGGTCGCTATCGTTATTCACTTGATGATATTCTACACCATTTTGCAGCTTTGTCAAGAGAAAAATGCAAAATACATTTATCCCTCTGTCTGCACGCAGCGCACCGTCACCCGCGCCGTACCGTCATAGTTACAGGTAAAGAGGGTCAGATCCCACTCTCCCGCCAGCATTTCCGCCACGGCGGTCGCATGCAGGGTCTCTATGCTGCTGACGGTATAGCGGTGGTTTTCCCCTGCCGCATCGGTAAAAAGAACGGCATCGCCGACCTGTAATGTATGCAGCGCTGCAAAATGCCGCCGGTAATTGTGTGCGGCGATGACCAGATCGCTGCCGGCAAGAGTACCGGCATAGCGGCAGGGGGACTGCCGCAGCGACTCCATATCCCATCTGGCTTGCACCGGCAGCTCCAGTCCCAGCGCAGGCAGGGAAAGGATTCCCAGATACTCCTCTTTATCCAGCAAAACCGTCGCCTCACCGTCGAGTCCGGTCGCTGCCGCCGGAGACTGCTCGATACGATCTGCCACAGCAGGCAAAAGCCTTTGGGTGGTCGCCGCCGCACGGCGCTCCTCCCGCAGATTAAACCCCAACAGGATTGCGGCAGCAGTAATGCAAAGGCTGCCCAGTATCACGCACAGCGTGCCGATCCGCTGTCTGGTCATGGCTCCCTCCTCCGGCGCAGCAAAAGCCCCAATCCGACCATCAGCACGCCCAATGCTGCCAGCAGCGTAACCGGCAGCCGGGGCAGCCCCGTCTGCGGCAGCTTATCGGTGGGGGCAGCGGGATCTTGATCCGGCACGGTAATGGTGGGCGGCGTGCCGGTGCCCTCCAGCTTCGGTGCGGCGGTGACATCATACAGCCAGCCGCCGTCCAGCTGCCGGGCAGGGATCCCGATAACTGCGGGCTGTGCAGAATAGGTATACCCGTTTATCGTGTGCGGCGTACCGGCAACAAGATATAAGCCGGCGGGCAGCGCACCAAATTCGGCAGTGCCGTTGATATCGGTCACTGCCTCGCCGTCGGCGGAAATTGCCCGTGCCGCCACCCATTCGGTCAGCCGTCCGGCAATCCTTCGCCGGTAGGCGGCATCTCCGTCAAGATTCGGGTTCACACCGCTCTCCTCATAGGCGGGCAACAGCGTGTATCCTCCCTGTGCGTCCACCGACGCCACCCGATACACCGAAAACCTCATGCCGGGAACCGGGCTGCTGCCGTAACGGCAGTTGAGGGTCAGCGTGCCCGAACCATCAGGATCGACAGTCTGTGCCGTCGCGGGGAGAAGCAGCAGAAGAAGCCCCGCGATCAGTGCCGTCAGTGCTCTGAGGCACGTTTTCATCGGTTCTCCCCCTTCCCTTTGCCTCCTCGGGATCGTCTTTCTTTTTCTTGCGGCGCAGCAGCGCCAGAATGAAAAGGATCAGCAGGAACAGCAGCACTGCGCCGAACAGCAGCTTGCCCTTCCAGCCCAAATTATGCACGACCTGCTGGGTCACGGTGACCTCCACCGTTTGCTCCTCGGCAGCCGCCTCGATGCGGTGTCCCCGCACCAGCAGTCGATGGGTATTTACGCCGTAGGGCGTGCAGGTCACCAGCGTCACCAGATCCTCCCCCTCCACGGGGAGCAGCGGCTCTACCTCGTCCGGCTCCACCACTAAGATCTGATCCACCTCGTAAAGAAGCTGCTCGCCCAGTATCCGCAGCGAAAAGCAGTCCCCCGTCTCCATCTGGTCAAGATCGGAGAACAGCAGCGCCGAGGGCAGCCCCCGGTGACCGGAAAGCACCGCATGGGTGCCTTCTCCGCCCACCGGCAGCGAGGTGCCGCCCAGATGCCCGATCCCATGCTGCAGTACCTCCTCTGAGGTGCCGTGATAAACGGGCAGCCGCACACTGATGCGCGGGATCTCGATGTACCCCATCACACCGCTGCCATCGGGGTTCAAAAGTCCCCAGTAGGGATCATTCTCCGGGAGCTGTCTGCCGGTAAAGGCATCACGGAAATTCGGGTTCAGATTGTTATTATATTCATGCGCCGCCTCCCACAGGGCGGAAAAATCCTCCTGCGTCAGTTGGGCGGCAGTCTGGGTATAGCTGCTGATGAGCTTATTCTGCCGCTGCTGGTTCCACAGGTCGCTGGCGACCGGATAAAACAGCACTCCCAGTCCCAAAAGGAAAATGAGAATGGCAAAAACAGTGCTCAAGCGCTTGCTTTTCTTTTTGCTTTGAGTATTGGACACAAAAATCTCCTTACAGAAAAAATGCCCGGCGACGGGGAAAAAACCGCAAAGCATGCTTTGCGGGCTTTTCCCTGCCGCCGCGCCCGCCGGAGTACCGAGAGAAGGGGTAGAGAACCTCCGGCGGGGCGGCGTATGGAGAGTAGTGATGATGTCTATTTAACCGGTGACGGGATCATTCCTCGTCACGGCGACGGCGCAGCAGGAAGAACCACAGCGCCAGGCCCATGAGCGCCACGCCCACAACGGTAAACATGACGGTACCTACGCCGCCGGTGGTGGGCAGCAGCGGGGAGGAGCTGTTCTTCAAAGAAGCGTCCAGACGGCTCAGGTCACCGTCATGGAGCACTGCGGCGCCGTTGATGAGCGTTTGGTCTGCATCTGCCTTATGGGTGAATGTGCTGGTGTTCTTCAGATTTTCGCTCAGTGTGCCCGTTGTTGCATCGCGCTCGCCCTCCAGAACGACCTTAAAGTCGCCCTTGGGTGCATAGAAGCCGCTGGGGGTCTTGACCTCCGCTACGGTATATTCCTTCACATCTAAGCCCCGTACCAGCAGGGTATTCTTTCCGGTGCCCTGATCGGCAGGCAGCTCGGTCACTGTACCGGTCTCGCTCGCAGCCGCAGGACGATAATAAACCTCGCCCGCTGCAGTGGTCACCTTGACCATCGGGATCGCAGCGGTCTTATCCTTATCGTAGACGGAGAAAGCCGCATTGGAAAGGGACTCATAGCCCTTCGTTGTATCGTTTTTGTCCACCAAGGTATCGGAATGCTTGGCGAGCGAGAACGCATAGGTGTAAACGGTGTTGGCAGCCGTTTCGGTGCTCTTTACATTGTCCGGCTCTACGGAGGTGGCATATCTCAGCACGGCGCTGTCGGTAGCATTCACACCCTTTTCGGCAGCTGCAGGCTGTACCACCGCCTTGTAATGAACATAAACCTCTACGGAGCCATCAGTGTTCTTTAGACCAACTGTATTGTATTTAAGCTGAAAGGTCACTGTCTCCTGACCATCAGTGCCGGTCGTGACCGACTCTGCCAAGGCGCCCGCCACAGGGGTAGCACCTGCAGTCACCGTGGTGCTGTAAACGGCTGCGCTGCCTGCAACATATTTCAGATTCGCAAGGGGCTTCACCAGCTCCAGCGTAGGCATATCGGTCACGCCCTGATAGGCAGGAACCATGACCTTTACATAGAAATCCATCGTCTCGCCGACGCTGCCGGCAGCGGTATCCTTCCACGCTTCCATTCCTGCATCATCGTCCCATACCTTTGTTTCGATGGTGGGACCCGCTTGATGCTTAACGGCAATGGTCTTTGTTGCGGTAATGTCCGCATCATTCTCGCCTGCATAGATCTTTACCTCTCCGTTCTTGACCTGAACAAAGGCGGTAATGGGGCTGTACACCTTGCTGTTTGCCGTAGTGGTGGTAATAAGGAACAGATAGTAGCCGGGATCCAGCTCCAGAGCTGCTTTGCCCTCGTCATCTGCGGTTTTCTCCGCAAACACTTCGGGGAGAGAGTAGCTCTTGCCCGTCTTGTTGTTCTTCAGTATGCCCTTCTGCACACCCATGACATAATTGCCGATAAGTCCGTGCAGCTCGCCGGCATTGACCTTCATTGCGGAAAAATACTGATCAAAATCCTGATTGTCCCAATTCCACTGGTTCATTGCATATTGAAAGCCCTCATCGTAGACATAGGAATTATAGTCCTCGCCATACTCCATCACCCGATATGCCTTTACGGTATCGCCGGGGGCTACCTCGGTAAAGGTAACGGTCTGCTTGTGCTCGGTGGTCGCCGCTGCCGCAGCAGGGACTGCCATGGCGAACAGCATTGCCAAAGCCAGCAGCATGGCAAAGCATTTTTTCATGGTCTTTTTCATCTAAGTTACTCCTTTTTCTATTTTATTTTGGTTATTTACTACGCTCCCCCTTTGAAAAAGGGTCGGCGCTCATGAACAAAAAATACTGCAAAACGGGAGGCATATCACCGGCGGCGGCGCCCCTCTCCCGCATTTTTGCGCACAAAAAAGCCGACTGCGTTCTTTTCCCCAAAAGAATGCAGTCAGCCTGTCATGCGGTGTTCCGTTTAGACGCTCAACTTTGCGTCCCTGCCTTTCGACAGGTTTGCCAAATTAATTTATCAATGTTTCAATTATCATTACTGATTTGAAACTGTCCTAATCCTATCACTTTATATCAAATATTTCAAGGAGATTTTTATAAAAAATCCAAAATCAATCAATTTTGTCAATTTTCACAAAGTCCCTCGTTATTGCGCTGCTATTTCAGCATATTTTTGTGAATGTCCCCTATTTGTGCAACAGCCTGCTGCGTAAATTCTTCGTCAGAATATCAGACATGATCATCGGGCAGCCGGCAGAAATCTCCTTGTGCCGGAGCGCTGCGGCAGCTGTGGATTCTCCGGCTGGTTTCCCGTTTGATCCATCTTTGGCATTTGCTGTTCTTGTTCGTTCTTCAGTTGCTGCTTGGATTCGCATCTATCTGCAAAGGGGAAAAGCCGATTTTTCATCTACGGTTTTCAAGCTCTGAAAAATCATTCTTTGGGCAGCAAAAAACCCCGATAAAATCGGGGTTTTTTGCTGGGCACTTTTTCGTACCCTCCTGATGGTGGAGGAGGATGGATTCGAACCATCGAAGTCAGTGACAACAGATTTACAGTCTGCCCCCTTTGGCCGCTCGGGAACTCCTCCATATTCATTTTTTATCATGCGGTGGTGGAGCTGGTGGACGGATTCGAACCCCCGACCTGCTGATTACAAATCAGCTGCTCTACCGGCTGAGCTACACCAGCACATCCGCTGCGACTTTATTACTATACCATTCGGCGGGTGCAAAGTCAAGCCCTAAAATACAGTTTTTGCAGCGTTTCCGGCAAAAATAAAGCGGCAGTCCCTCGGCTTTAAGGTGCTGCCGTTTCATCTTGCCCTTGGCGGGATCAGCCGTCAATGTGCTCCTCGAGATAATGCGCCAGTTCGCCTACCGTGTGGATGGTCTCAATGTCCTCGTCAGGGATCTCAATATCGAACTCATCTTCCAGTGTCATTACCAGATCAACGACGTCCAAAGAATCGGCGCCCAAATCATTGATAATATCGGTGTTCTCGTTTACCTCGTCGGGTTCAATGTCCAGTTGCTCGCACAGCAGCCCGATCAGTTTTTCCAGTACCATATTCTCCTCCTGAAGCCAATCAGTGTGGCTTTTTATATAAATTAGCAATGACTATATGATAGCTTGTTTTCCTCGGGTTGGCAAGATATTTTATTCGTGAAAAGGCACAAATATTCTGTGAACACATTGTGATAACCGCATTAAACCGCCAAAACTAATCGGAAAATATTCGTCCCCTGCCTCCGGTTCCCGTTGCGCAGTCGGGCAGCGGCTGTTATAATAAACAGGAAGAGAGCGGGCATGCATTTCCCGCATTGCCGAAAGGACGGTTTTTCCATGAAAATGAATGAGATCATTACCCTGCTGGAGGCGCGCCAGCTGTGCGGTGACCCCCAGCCGGAGCTGGATTTTACCAACGCATTTGCCAGCGATATGATGAGCGATGTGCTGGCGTACGGGCAGGGGCAGGCGCTGTTGCTCACCGGTCTGCTCAACCAGCAGGTTATCCGCACCGCAGAAATGCTGGACATGCACTGCATCGTATTTGTACGGGGCAAAAAGCCCGTTGATGAGGTGCTGGCGCTGGCAGAACAAAAGGGTCTTACGGTGCTTTCCACCCAATACGGCATGTTTACCTCCAGCGGACTTCTGTACCGCGCCGGTATCCGCGGGGTGTAACAAGATATGACGCTGCAATATCACTACGTCGTTCCGGGTGACGATTTTGTTCATGCCGGAGAAGCCAGTGGGCACCTCAAGGGGATCCTGCGCCAGCTTGGCTATCCCAATGATACCATTCGCCGGGTGGCGATCTCGATGTATGAGGGCGAGATCAATATGGTCATTCATGCCAACGGCGGCGAGATCGACGCCGAGATTGACGACCACGGCGTCTCTCTGGCACTGCGGGATCAGGGGCCCGGCATACCGGACATTGAAAAAGCCATGCAGGAGGGCTGGAGTACTGCCAGCGATAAGATCCGTGAGCAGGGCTTCGGGGCAGGCATGGGTCTGCCCAATATGAAAAAATACACCGACAGCATGCAGATCGACACCGTTCTGGGAGTTGGCACCACCATCACCCTGCGCGTTGAGCTGCACTAAAGCCGGATCGAAACAAAAGCGAGGAAAACCATGGAACGACAAACCTATTTTCACTCGGTTACCTTAAATAAAGAGCTGTGTCACGGCTGCATCACCTGTGTCAAGCGCTGCCCCACCGAGGCGATCCGCGTGCGGGACGGTAAGGCGCGCATTCTGGGCGAGCGCTGCATTGATTGCGGCGAATGTATCCGCATTTGTCCCCATCACGCCAAGCGTGCAGTCAGCGACAGCATGGAGGATCTGGCAGGCTTCCGGTACAAAATCGCACTGCCTGCACCGGTGCTCTTTTCTCAAATCAAGCATCTGGACCACACCGGGCGCATCGTTCTGGCGCTCAAGCGTATCGGCTTCGATGAGGTGTATGAGGTCGGTGCAGCTGCAGAGCTGATCTCCCAGTCCACCAGCGAATATATCGCGCATTATCAGGGGCCGCTGCCGCTCATCTCCTCTGCCTGCCCTGCCGTGCTGCGGCTTATTCGGGTGCGCTTCCCCGACCTTTTGGAGCATCTGCTGCCGCTGCAGCCCCCGGTGGAGCTTGCTGCGGTGCTGGCACGCCGTGCCGCAGTGGAAAAAACCGGTCTCAAGCCGGAGGAGATCGGCGTTGCATTCATCACCCCCTGCCCTGCCAAGGTCACCTCTGCCAAGGTACCGCTGGGCAATAAAACCCGCAATATTGATGCCGCCATCGCCATCAGCCGCGTCTACCCACAGCTGGTGCAGGAGGTTAAAAAAATGCAGCCGGAAGAGTTTATGCACCTTTCCCGCATGGGCAGCACCGGCATCAGCTGGGCGGCAAACAGCGGCGAATCCATCGGCAGCGGTCAGCGGCGCTACATTGCCGCCGATGGCATCGAAAATGTCATCAAAATTCTGGAAGCCATCGAGGACGAGCAGTTTACCCGCCTCGATTTTGTGGAGCTTTCCGCCTGTCCGGGCGGCTGCGTAGGCGGTGTGATGAATGTAGAAAACCCCTATGCCGCCGCCGCGCGCATCAAGCGGCTGGCGCGCGATCTGCCGCAGGTGGGAACTCATTGGGAAACCCCCAACTGGCTGCCTGAAGAGGTTTATTTCAACAAGAAGATCGAACCGCTCAATGTCATGTCTCTGGGCGGCGATCCCGCTCATGCGCTGGAGACCTTCGCCCGTCTGCAAAGCTACGAGCGCAAGTTCCCCGGCCTCGACTGCGGAAGCTGCGGCTCTCCCACCTGCCACGCCCTTGCCGAGGATATCGTCCTTGGCTACCGCACCGAAGATGACTGCATCTATCTGCTTAAAGAGAAGCTGGAAAAGCTGGCACAGTCGCTGGCAGGGCTTTCTTCTCACCGCACGCCCATGGAGGACATTGAAAATGACAGCGAATGAACTGTGCCGCACCTGCGGCTTTACCCTGCTTGCCGGCGGCGGGCGGGAAATTAAAGGCGGCGTTTACTGCTGCGATCTGCTCAGCATGGTAATGGGGCGTGCCCCCACCGACGGTGTCTGGTTCACCGTCATGGCAAACCAGAATACCATTGTAGCCGCATTGATGGCAGATGTTGCCTGCGTAGTGCTTACCGAGGGTATTCGCCCCGATGACGCCATGCTCTCCCGAGCGGAGGCGGAAAACATCGCCGTTGCCGCCGTGGAGCTGCCCAGCTATCCCGCAGCCCGCCGCGCCGATGACACTCTTCGCAACCGGTAATCGTCTGACGGCGCAGCCACCGGAACGCCCCTTTGGGGTACTCCGGTTCCGCGGGGCATCGCCCCGCGGCGACCGCCCGCAGGGCGGTCCGGCTGCGCCGTCTTTCCCACTCCCCCTTAAATAAAAATCAAGGAGGCGAACGCTGCGGAACTCTACCCCTTTTACTACGACCTTCACATTCATACCTGCCTCTCCCCCTGCGGAGATGAGGATATGACCCCGGCCAACATCGCCGGGATGGCGGCCTTAAAAGGGCTGGATCTTTCGGCATTGGCAGGGCTCGATATGATCTCCGTCTGCGACCACAACACCGCCGGCAATGTCCGTGCCGTCCGTGATGCCGCAGCCGCCCTTGCACCGGGCTTGCTGGTCGTGGCGGGCATCGAGCTGACCTGCGCCGAGGAACTGCATATGATCTGTCTGTTCCCCACGGTGGAGGCGGCAGAAGCCGCCGGTGAGGAAATCTATGCCGCCCTGCCCCCTATCATGAACCGCGAGGAGATCTTCGGTGCGCAGCTTTTGATGGACGAGGAGGATAACGAAACCGGCAGGCTCGCAAAGCTTCTCGCCAACGCCACCGCCATCTCTGTCGATGACGCTTCCGCATTTGCTGCCCGCTACGGCGGCTTCTGCTATCCCGCCCATATCGACCGTGACAGCATGAGCGTGCTTGCCGCACTTGGTGAGATACCGGAATCCCTCGGCTTTCAGACCGTCGAGATTGCCGATCCGGAAAAGTTCTTCTCCGGCGGCAAAAACGCTTCCTACGCCGAGCGGTATCATATCCTCACCTGCAGCGATGCCCACCGTCCGGAGGCTCTGCTTCCCGATGCCGCCCACGCTCTCCATCTGCCGGAATGTACCTTCGAAGCGCTCCGCACGGTGCTGACCGCACCCAAATAAAATACCCGCTGAGAAATGTTATAGGAGCTGTTGCAAAAAATACCGCAAAAATGGAAACCCGAAACCTTTTTGAGTCGTTTTGTCTCTGAAAAGGTTCCGGGTTTTGTTCATTATTTTTTAGGGAGCTATATGGCAGCATTCCCTCTTTTTTCGGTTAATACTCTTCCCGCAGCAGCCCCCAAAAGGGAACCGTTGCCGTCACCAACGCCACAGCCATCGCCATCACGCCCTTCAGCAGGGCCATATGCCGCAGGCTGGCAACAAAATACTCCATCGCCGGCGCCTCCAGCTTCAGCCGCCAGCCCGGCACCAGGTAACATAACGCTACATACGCCGCCATAAAAGCAATCATCGCCAGTATTGCAGAAATCAATGACTTTTTCATATCCGGTTCCCCTTTCATTTTTGTCTGTTTAAAATGGCCTTTGCGTTACCGACCCCTTCATACCTGCACTGATGGCATGCAGCGTTACGGGTTACCCATCTCAGCCGAAAAATGCCTTTATATAATCCGTGTAGTTCATGCTCGGAGCGATGGTCACGATTCCCTCGCCATATTCCACATCATTCAAAAATTCAGTGAAGAAATCTGCCGGCACATAAAGAACGCCCTCCACTACCACCGGCTTCACCGTCAGCTCTGCCTCGCGGCTCATATTGAGCATCTTCAGCTTGCCCTCAAATACGGCAGTTGTGCTACCGGCGGTCAGCGTTGCCTTTTGGATATAGCCATCGTCAATTACCGCCGTTTTGCTTGCGCTATCCCATTCGGAGGAATATCCCAGTGTCTCTGCCACCTTGCACAGCGGCACCATCAGGGTCTCTCCCTCGTAGTAGCTGCGGCAGGGCAGCTCCCCCTGCTCCAGCTCCGTTTTGCTCAGTCCCACCAGAACAGCAAGTCCCGCGTCCTTGGGTGCGCAGCCGGTCAACAACAGCATTACCGCCAGCAACAGCGCCGGCGCTTTCCATTTTCTCATGTGGTTTTTTCTCCTGTTTTTTCTTTTTTTGATTTATGATTTATACGACGGCTCGTTGTTCTCCCCGCCGTTATAGACAATCCGTTTTGCCGGTTGATCCACTACCTGCCGGGTCACGCCGTCCTCCCCCAGCCAAACGGTGGTTTCTCCGTCTTCTCCGGTCAAATGGATCCGCCACAGGCCCGCCGCTTCGTCAAAAGCCGCATCAGCCGCATTGCAGTCTCCGCCGGTTTCCTGCAGCGCCAGCCAAATCGCCGTCTCTACATCAGGGGCAGCTTCTTCTCCGGTGCAGATAAACCCATCGGATTGGATCTCGGCTGCCGTCGGGTCAGCCGCCAATGCCAGCCCCAGCGCAGACATTTCCTCGGCGTAGCTGCAGCTCGGCACCTCCCGCTGGAAACGGCACCAGTCGCCGTTGATCACCACATCAATGCTGTACACACCGGCGATCTGGTAGCTGTACCCCGTCCCGAAGTTGGAGCAGTCGTCCTCCGCCGGCACTTCATTCGGCGCCACCGTTTCGGCGATCTCCCCGTCCATCACGCCGCAGCGCAGCAGCGTGATCCGCTCTCCGGTATCAATATACAGCTCTCCGCCGACCTGCACCATGCGGGGACCGTCCACCTTTGCGGAGATTTTGGGCTCGCCGATGGTGCTATGACTGGCGGGATGGCCGCTGTTCCGGTTGCCACAGGCTGCCATGGCAATGACCATCATGACGGTAAACAGCAGCGCTATTGCCTTTTTCATTTTGCACCTCCGTTCTCCCTGTTTTGCTCCGCCGGTTCGGCAGGGGACTGTGGCTGTCCGCCCTCACAGGGGGGCGTTTGCCGTTTGCCGGTCTGCTTGCGGCGGCGCACGGCTCTCAGCACCAGCCGCACCGCTACGGCAATGATGACCACCCACAGCAACACCAGCGGCAGATAGGTCACGATCCAGACCAACACATTTTCCGCACTGTTTTTCACCATGCGCATCGAATCTGCAAATCCATCGGAAAGGCGTTGACCCAGTGTCTGGGGCGGCGTGTTGATAACGCTGTACTCCACCACCTCCTGCAGGGTCATGTGCAGAGTGGAGTAGCTGACTCTGCTGTCGTAGCTGCGCAGCGTCGCTTCATAGCTTTCAATCTGGTACCGCACATCGGAAAGGCGGCTCTCCAGCTCCAATACATCGGTCAGTTCTGTCGCCTTGGAGAGAATCGCCAAAAGTCGTTCCTCCTGCAGCCGCAGCGTATTCAGCCGCGCCTCGGTGTCGGTATAGCTTTCGGTCACATCGGATACATCGGTGCTGCGGCTTACCACATTGCACAGCCCGCCTGCCGCGCCCATTGCCTCCTCCAGCTTTTCCGCCGGTATTCTTGCGGTAATGCTGGCATAACGGGCATTGTAGCGGCTGCTGTACAGGCTGCCGCCCTGCTCGGTACGGCTTTCGATATATCCGCCGCAATCTGCTATCATTTGCTCCAAAGCTGCCAGCGCCTTGGCATATTCGCGGCTTTCCAGTTCCATTTGCGCCGTTTGGATCAGCTTTCGATCGCCGGGAAGCGCTGCCGTACCACTTCCTGCCTCTTCGCTCGGTTCCGGATACGGCATCACGGTGCCGCTCATATTCTTCTCGTCCGTGGCGTAGCTTTCATTTTTCAGGTCATAAAAGCTGTCATAGCCGGTTTCTCTGACGCTGTCGGC
>ERZ779852.2328-NODE-2328-length-15755-cov-5.256497_pt1 | contig 15755 bp, 10 predicted proteins | sample MGYA00511559_ERZ779852 | MGnify/ENA primary metagenome ERZ779852 (study PRJEB29588, sample SAMEA2157977) | human gut metagenome | biome: human gut; feature: human-associated habitat; material: faeces | place: Denmark | collected 2008/2010 ...
CTTGGACTCTGCACCCTGCATGACTGTCGCATCACTCGAAATGTCGGATGAACCATAAATTTCCCTATCTCCACCCGCCTGTGCCCTTTTTCGCCCTGCTTATTGCCAATTTCTGGGAAATGTAGTAACTTTAAAGCCCCAAAAAATGGTTTGCGCCCTCCCGGGCGCCCTCTACGGGGCCGGCGCTCCGGCGCCAACTGATACCAATGTTCAAAACAGCATTTTGCACTTCATGCGAAGTCTTCGATTTATAATACTTAATGCATCTGTCGTGATGGCAGCGCTCTCCGTATCACTGCCTGCCGCTGCGTCGCAGCCCGCAGAGGTGGTGATGTCTACTTCGGCCTACAGTTGGGTCGGCGACTCCATTATTCAAGGTCCGTTCAAGGCGTATGCGCCTGATGCCAACCATATTATCTCCGACTACTCCGCTGTGCCGGGCTATTTCATGCCCATCGAGAAGGAGTGGTCGCTCAAAAACGATATCTCGCCCTATCCCCAGCTCGCCACCTCCAATGTGCTCCACAATGCCATCTTCAATATGGGCCTCGACGAGATGGTCAACGCCGTGGAGCCCGACAGCACTCTCCGCACAGGCCGCGAGTGGCCCGGAGTGTGGACCCGCGATGTCTCCTACTCCATCATCCTCGCCATGGCCGCCCTGCAGCCCGAGGTGTCGCGCATCTCGCTCGAACGCAAGATCAATTCCAACGGCCGCATCATCCAGGACACCGGTTCGGGAGGCGCATGGCCCGTCAGCTCCGACCGCCAGATCTGGGGCATCGCCGCTTTCGAGGTCTACAAGACCACCGGCGACGAGCAGTGGCTCCGCAAGATCTATCCTGTCATAAAAAATTCCCTCGAGGACGACTACAAGACCATCTACGACCGCGAGACCGGACTGGTGCGCGGCGAAACCTCCTTCATCGACTGGCGCGAGCAGAGCTATCCCACATGGATGCAGACTGCCGACATCTACCGCAGCGAGGCGCTCGGCACCTCTGTAGTGCATGCCCAGGCATGGCGCACCCTCTCGCTGATTGCCTCGATACTTGGCGACACTGCCGATGCACGCCTCTACTCCGACCGCGCTGACGCCCTCGCCGAGGCCATCAACCGTCAGCTATGGCTCGACGACAAGGGCTACTACGCCATGTACCTCTACGGCCGCGACAATCTCATCCGCAATCCCCGCGCCGAGACGCTGGGCGAGTCGCTCGCAGTGCTCTACGATGTGGCCTCGCCGCAGCGCGCACGCATCATCACCGAGAAAAATCCTACCACCCCCTTCGGCACCGCCATCTTCTACCCGCAGATCGCCGACCAGCCGCCGTATCACAACAATGCTCTATGGCCCTGGGTGGCAGCCTACTGGACCCTCGCCAACGCCAAGGTGGGCAATGAGCAGGGTGTGATGCAGGGGATCGGTTCGATATTCCGCCCGGCGGCTCTCTTCGCCACCAACAAGGAGAATTTTGTCCTCGACAACGGCGACATCGGCACTCAGCTCAATTCCTCCAACATGCTCTGGTGCCTCTCGGGCAATCTCGCCGTCACCCTCAATCTGCTTTTCGGCATCCACTACGAGACCGACGGCATCCGTTTCGAGCCGTTCGTGCCGAAGGCGCTCGCCGACGACCGCTCGATCACCGGACTGCACTACCGCAACGCGGTGCTCAATATCTCCATCTCGGGCTACGGTTCGCACATTAAGAAATTCTACCTCAACGGCAAGGAGCAGCCCACAGCCTTCATCCCCGCCGACATCCGCGGCGAGAACACCATCCGCATCATCATGGCCGACAACACCCCCTCGCTGATGCGCGTCAACGAGGTGCCCAACGTCAAGGCGCCCCTCACCCCGGTGGCATGGCTCTCCAACGACCCCTCGGTGCGCAACGACCTCGCCCCGGTCAACAACCGCCTGGAGTGGAATCCCATCGAGTATATCGACCACTACATCGTGCTCCGCGACGGCAAGCAGGTGGCCACCACTACCGAGACCTCCTTCCTCGCCACCATCCCCGGCGAATATCAGGTGATCGGCGTCGACAGCAAGGGCGTGCAGTCGTTCGCCTCGCAGCCCCGCAGCAATGCCGAGCTGATCACCGCCGATTTCCCCTCCGAGAAGTCGGCCATCACCTCCTCCGAGGCGCAGAACGTGCCCCGCACACCCCTCCAGGGCTTCCGCGGGCAGGGATTCGTGGAAACTGACCACACCGCCCGCTCCGTCACCACCTCCGTCACCGTGCCCGAAGGGGGCCTCTACAGCATCTCCCTCCGCTACGCCAACGGCAACGGACCCGTCAACACCGAGAACAAATGCGCCATCCGCACCCTCGCCGTCGACGGCCACCGCATCGGCACCCTCGTCATGCCGCAGCGAGGAGCCGGCAACTGGAACGACTGGGGCATGAGCAACACCCTCCAGGTGCGCCTCACCCCCGGCACCCACACCCTCTCCCTCCAGTTCCTCCCCGAGAACGAGAACATGAACCTCCGTGTCAACCACGCCCTCCTCGACCGCTTCCACCTCCGCCGCCTCCGCCCCTGATCTTACCCGCTTCCCTCGCCTGTTCCGTGATCACGCGAGCTCGCGTGATAACTCAACCCGTCGCTCCCTCCGCCGCATCAGCTGTTTTTAGTCGGAAGAGGTTCAGCTCTTCCATCTCATACGTGGCCGCCCCGTCAAAAAGGCTACAAAAAAAGCCCGCAGAAGCGGGCTTTCGCTTCTGCGGGCTTGCGATATCTTTGGGGCGGGGTCAGGCGGTTCTCACGCGGCGGTAGGTAGCGGTGTATCGGGCCTGGAGATAGGCGGTGATGCCGTAGAGCAGCGTCAGACCCCACATCCACAGGTAGGGGGTGGTTTGCTGCGCCAGGGTGCCGCCGTTATTGTTGATGCGGATGAAGCCGTCGAGGCCCCATGTGGCGGGGATGAGGTCGCCAAGCAGCGTCCACAGCGGCTGCATGGCGTAGCGCGGCCAGGTGATGCCCGACAGAAACAGGAAGGCTACCGAGGTGAATACCACTATCACAAAGGCGCTCTCCTTCTCGTGCACCATAAACCGGCAGCTCAGCCCCAGCATGCAGGTGGCCAGCAACATTGGCAGGATAAACAGGAAGTAGTCGGCCATCTCGCCGATGTGGGGGAATGAGAACATATGCAGCACATAGTGGAGGATATACACCGTCAGAGGCATGTAGATGGCTGTGTAGCAGAGCGTTTTGCCGATGATCTCGGCCGACGGCGAGGCGTCGGCCACCTGCAGCGGGTCTACACCGCCGTGCAGACGGCGCCGCTCGTTGGATGCGCCTCCCAAAAACATTACGCCCAACAGGAGGCTCTGCTGCAGGATCAGCACCACGATGCCGGGGATGATAAACGAGGCGAATCCCTGCTGAGGGTCGCCGAGGAAGTAGGCTTCTGTGCCTACAGCCGACGATTGCGACGCCAGTCCGTTGGCCCCTAAAGTGTTGATGGCCAGGTTGCGCAGGTCGGCATCGGTGGCCATCTGCAGCTCGGTGAGCGACTCGAGGAAGGTGCGGTAGCGCAGCAGCAACGAGGCGTCGCTGTAAAACTCTATCACGCCCTGCTCTCCGCGCATCACTCGCTCCGAGTAGTCGCGCGGGATCTCTATCACCGCGTAGCATTTCTTCTCGGCCCACCAGCGGCGTGCCTCCTCCATGTCCGAGGCGTAGCCGCAGATCTCCATCGCCTGAGTGGCGTCGGCATGCCGCACAAATTCGCGGCTCTCGGCCGTGCGGCAGTTGTCTACCACCGCCACGGGCATATCGCGCGTCACTTCCGGATTGTAGATCAGCGCATACACTATCGGGTAGGCTATCGGGAGCACAAAGAAAAATATCATGGTGCCGGGGGAGTGGAACACCAGGGAAAACTCCCTGCTGAACACGCGAGCCAGCTGCAATATCCATCGTTTCATAACGGCAATCGTAAGATTCTTAAATGGTTAAGGCACATACACCGGCTTCTCCAGGCGCTTGCGCAGCAGCGGCAGCAGCAGCGTGGCCACTATCGGGAACACCAGCAGCGACACATATTGCCAGCGGGTGTAGTAGAGGTCTATGCCGTTGAGCGCCTGATCAATATATATCTCGAAATAGTGGCGCACGGGGTAGATATAGCTGAAGATACCTATCGCGCCGTACATATTCTGCACCGGGAAGGAGAATGCGGCCACGGAGAAGGCCAGGATGCCCAGCAGGCAGCAGATGCTCAGCGACAGACGCAGGTTGGGCAAGATGCAGCAGGCTATCACGGCAAAGCTCTGGCTGGCGATCACAAAGAGTATCATCCCCAGCGTCATGTGCCACATGGGGCAGTGGAGCGGGAAGTGGTGCCACCCGTACATCATGGCGTTCATCAGCAGCCCTATCACGGTGAAGGCGATGGTCTGCGGCAGCAGTTTGCCCACTATGGCCAGGGGCATGTTGCCGTGCGCCATGGCTATCCATTCCTTTGAGCCTCCGGTCTTTATCTCGTGCGTGATGGCAAATGCGGTCATGATAAAGATCATCAGCTCCAGGATGCCGGGTAGAAACGACGAGCTAAGATAGTAGTTGTAGTTGAGCCACGGATTGTTGAGTGCATGGGTCTCCACGGTCATCGGCTGTATGAGGGTAGAGGCGAGATTGTCGGGCGCGCCTTTGCTCACGAGGGTGGTCTGGGCCACGGCTCCCGAGGTGGTCACGCCCATGGTCTTGAACCCCTTGAAGATCATGGTGCCTGGCACATAGAAGGTGAGGTTGGAGTAGAAGGTCAGCACCGGACCGCGCCCTGCCACGGCATCGCGCTCAAAGTCGGCCGGAATCACGAAAAATCCGAACACATCCCCGCGCTGCACCGCCGCCATGGCGTCGTTGAACGACTCGGCCCTGTACTCTATATCCACCAGCTCCATCGCGTCGAGCGAGCGCGTGATGTTGCGCGACATCTCCGAGTGGTCAAGGTCTACGATAGCCGCCGGCACATCTTTGGGCAACCCCTCGCCGAGAAGCGACAGGAAGAATAGCGCCATGAACACCGGCACGGCTATTATACCCACTATCCACATGGGACGCGAGGTGAGCAAGCCTATTTCTCGTTTTATGATTCGCCAGAACATTTATATTGGTCTGTGTATATAGGGGGATGATTCGTTTTTTTGTCTGTTGTCTGTGGATCCGCTGCGGTGCGGAGGGGTGGAGCGTCAGTCTTTGTAGATCACGGTCATGCCGGGGCGCAGGTCGGGCAGCTCCTCGGTCGGACGGGCTTTCACCTCGAAGGTCTTGCTGTCCCAGTCGCCGGTGGTCTTGGTGGCGTGCCAGGTGGCATACGAGCCCATGTCGCGCACGTAGTAGATCTTGGCTTTCACCTCTTTCTTATCCAGAGCGGGGATCATCACTTTTATCTCCTTGCCCATGGTGAAGTCGGGAAGATACTCCTCGCGCACATTGAAGGTCACCCACTTGTCGGCGATCTTGAGCACATTCATGATGGGGGCACCCATGGCCACGAGTTCGCCTTCGTGAGGGAAGATCACATCTATCTGACCGTCGCAGGGGGCTGTAAGATACTGGTCCTCGAGCAGGGCCTCCACTTCGCTCACACCGGCGCCGGCGGCGTTGACCATGGCGGCTGCTGCCTGCTTGTCCTCTTTCTGTGCGCCCTGTTTGGCCATCTCATACTGGCTCTTGGCGGCCGAGGCGGCGGCTACGGCTGCATCGTAGGCGGCTTTGGCTTCGTCGCGCTTCTGCTCGCTCATCACACCCTCTTTGTAGAGGTTCTCCAGACGGGTGTAGGTCTTCTTGGTGATCGACACTCCGGCCTCGGCCTGCTGCCACAGCTGGTATGCGCTCTGTATGATCTGCGAGCGGGTGCCGGCGTCAACCTTGTTGTCGGTGGCGCGGGCTACCTCCTCCATGCTACGGGCCTGCTGCAGCCGTGCCTCCACCAGCGAGGAGTGGATATGCACCAGTGTGTCGCCGGCGTGCACCATGTCTCCCTCCTGCACGTAGAAGTCTACGACGCGGCCGGGGAGCTTGCCCGATACCCTCACTGACGTGGCCTCGGCCTGCCCTTCGAGCAATTTGGCGGGCTTGTTGAGGCACAGGAAACCAACTATGGCGAGGGCTGCCACAGCTATGATGATAATCCCGAGAGCCGATATGAGTGTGCGGTTCTCTTTTTTCTGTTCCGGGGAGAGATGATTCATTTCTGCCATCACTTATGATTTGTGAGTTTGTTACACTTCCTTGTTTTCTGTCTGTATTTCAGCCGTGTAGATTCATTCCAGCGTGCCGAGCACCTTGCTGAGGTATACGTCGCACAGCTGCACGTCGATCAGCGCGTCGATGTTCTCCGAGTGGGCTTTGAGCCAGGCGGTCTGGGCGGCCATCACGTCGTCGGTGGTGATCACACCCTCCTTGAAGCCGAGGGTGGCGGTGCGCAGGTTGTCCTGGGCCTTGGCCAGGTTGGCCTCGGTGGCGGTGTAGGTCTTAATCGCTTCCTGAGCCTTATACGAGGCCTGGCTGACCTGCAGCTCTATCATTTCGCGGGCATTCTCCACCTGCAGTTTCATGATGGTCTCCTCCGAGCGGGCTGCGCGATATTTGTTGTAGTTGCCGCCCCAGTGCCAGATGGGGATTTTCACCATCACGCCCACAGAGAAGGCGCCGCTGAAGCGGGTCTTGAAGCCGTCGAACATGTTGGGGTTGCTGAACGAGTAGGCTCCGATCAGCGCCACATTGGGGAGCATGGCGCTCAGCGCCACACGCTTCTCCATCCTCGAGGCGTCGGCGGCAAGCTCCAGGGCGTAGAGGTCGGGACGGTTGGCATACACCTGCTCCATGTCGTAGCTGCGGGCTATCTCGGCCTGAGGATTGATGCTCTTGGTGCCTTCGTCGGCTACCTGCATCTCCGAGTTGACGGGCAGACCGCAGAGCTGGGCCAGCGCCATGCGGCTCAGGCTCAGTCCGTTCTCCACCTTCAGGAGGTCTACATTGGCTTCGTTGAGCTTCACATCTACGCTCAGCTGGTCGCTCTTGGTGGCCACACCCTGCTCCACCATCTTCTTCACGTTGCGGTCGAGCGTATCGAGCAGATTCACAAAACTTTTGGCCAGTTCATGCTTGGCCTTGAGCGACACCACTGTCCAGTAGGCGGCATCCACGGCGTAGATCACATTCTGGCGCTCGCTGCGCTCCAGCTGCGACTGTGCCTGCTCGTTGATGGCGGCCAACTTGTTGAGCGCCACTATCTTCCCGCCCATATAGATGGGCTGGGTGAGGGTCACGGCTCCGAAAAATACATTGTGGATGTCAAATTCCATCGACTCCTTCGGTATCAGCGCCGTCTGCGCCGGGATCGGCGTGCCGTCGGGCAGCGTCAGAGGCACCATCACAGGCTTCCCGTCGGCTTCGATGATCGGTTTGCCGTCCTGGCCCATTGCCGGAAATGTGGCCTGAGTGTACTTGTAGCCCTTTGTCAGCGGGTCGAAAGTGCCCACCGGCAGGTGCTGGTCGCTGTCAAACACCGAGAGCTTCTTCTGGTTGTAGGTGTAGCCGCCCGCAAAGTCGATCCCCGGCAGATATGCCGCGAACGCCTCCTTGCGGGTATAACCGGCCTGACGCACCTTTTCCGCCTTGATCATCAGCTCCTTATTGTTGGCCAATGCCAATGCACGGCACGAATCAAGCGAATACACCTGCCCCGGCGCAGATGCCTGAGTATTGCTCTGCGCTGACACATCGGCCGACGCGCCCGCAAATACCGCCAAGATGGCTGCTATTGATGTGAATACATTAATCCTCATATATTTAGCTTTATGCTATATAGTTGCAAACGTTTCTTCCCTTCCCTTCGGGCCTTTCCGGTCGCTTCCCTTCCGGTCGCTTTCTTCCCCGCCTTCATTCCTTTGCAAATATGCCTTTTCCACATTCCACACCTTTGCAATAATTATAACCCCTCTTGGCGCAAGATTGTTCGCCTGCACCCCTTCTCGCCGGCATCTTTCTCCCGGCCGTGTCAAAGTCTCCTTCCCGGTCGGGGCAAAGTTATTAAAAGCGCTTTAAAGCATAAAGCGCTTTTTGCTCCAATCTTCATTGATTTTGGAAAATATTGGCCTAAATTTCCCCCTCCCTCCATCTCCTCCCTTTTCTCCTTTGCTTTCCTCTTCAGCTTTCCTCCATTTCCTTTCCCATTTCCTCCTTTTTTTCTCTCAAATATGGCTAAAAACCCCTCCTTCCTTCTCCTTCCAGGTGGGCCCGTTCCTCGTTTCACATTTCTTTTTTAAGTTATCAGAGCTTCAGCTCTGATGATATCCGGATGGCACAAAAAAAATTACTCGTCATCCCGACGAATAATCTTCTTACCTTAAATCTAATACCATGAAAAACTGATGCAAAGGTATAGCTTTTATGTTTTACAACATACTTTTCGGCCAGAAAAATACATTTCTATAACACTATTTAACACTTATCCTCCAATTTGTCGCCGTCGCGGCGACATTTCTTCCCCCCTCCTTCGCTTTTTTTCATCTCCACCCACCTATTTCCCTCCCCCCTACTTCCCCCGACGTTGCAAAAATAAAGATGGCCATGTGTCAAAAGGACACACGGCCATCAGTTTATGTTTCAGGGTGTTAGCTTACTTCACGGCTACCTTCGCGGTGGCTGTCTTGCCCGAGAGAGTGGCAGCGCGCGCTACGTAGATGCCGGCCTCCAGGTCGGCTACCGAAAGCACGGGCACATTGGCTGCAGAGGCGGCTAAGGTGCCGTCGGCGCTGTACACTTCGATGAGCACTACGGCATCGGTGCTGTCCACGGCGCGTGCGGTGAGCGTGGTGCCTACGAGGCTGAGCATCAGCGTGTCATCGCCGGTGGTCACTGCACCCACTCCGGACTCCTTGTCGGCGGTGGCGTAGATGTCGATGTAGCTCTTGGGCGCGCTGCCGCTGGTCATCTCCACAAAGCCGGTGTGCAGACCCTCCTCGGTGGTGTTGAAGGTCACGGAGAAGTCGCCGCCCGTGGCGGGGAGCTCTTCGTGCGACAGGGTGAAGTTGGCCGCATGCGAGCCTACCATCTTCAGTTTGATCGGATCGGTGAGGTTCAGACCGGTGCACGAGTAGTTGAAGGTCACGGGGGTGTTGGGAGCTACGGTAAACTCGTGGAGCGTCTGCGACGGGCGGATGAAGGGCACGTCGCTGCGGCCCCAGCTGAAGTTGTCGACCATGAACACTGCCGAATTTTCGCGGCCGCGGTTGGATGTCAGGTCGAAGCCCACGAAGAATACATCGTCGAGCTCCAGCCCCTCGAGGTCAACCACAAACTGGCGCCACTCGTCGTTGTCGTCGGCGGTCAGCGGGCTGGCCAGCAGCGGCTGACCGAGGATCTGCTCGCCGTCGGGCACCATATACAGCACATTGAAGCTGTCGGTCATCCCCTCGGCCAGGTACTGACCCTTGAGGTCGAAGGTGAGGAAGCGGCTTTCGGTGTTGGCGTAGTCGAGCGCCGGGCTCACGAGGGTCATCTCGCACGGGTTGCTCACTCCGGTGCCGCCGTAGAAGTCGTATGCGGTGGCTTTGGCGGCCTTGTTGCCGTCGGCCTCGGTGTAGCTCCACCATGCACGGGTCCCCTCGAAGGCGAAGTTTTTCCACTGCTCCACATGTATCGGCTTGTTTTTGGCGTCGTCAGTCTCGAAGTCCTGGGTGTAGAAGGTGAGAGGCGCTGTGGTATCGAGCGTGAAGTCGGTATCACCCTCGGTCTCCCCGGGCTCTACGCTCCCTGCGGTGGCCGTGCCGGTCACTTTGAAAGTGACGGTGTTGCCGTAGGGCGCTGTCAGTTCGATGGTGTCGGTGAAGGTGCCGGCCTGGTTCGGGGCGAAGGTTATCTTCAGCTGTGTCACACCCTCCTTCAGCAGCGAGGTGCTGTTGATGCGGAAGGCGCCGGTGGCGTTCACTATCTTGGCGGTGCCGTAGTCGGGACAGAAGGCGGTGGTCACGGCCACGGTCTGCTCCTGAGTCTTCCCTACAGCGGCCTCAAAGGGAGTCAGCTCAGAGGTGTCGGCGCTCACGTTGGGCAGGTTGTTGGGGTCGATGGCTACCACGGTGAAGTTTGTGCCGGTCGACAGCTCGGTGGGCACGGCGTCGAAGTTGATGCGCCCGGTGTGCTTGCCGATGGCGGTGGGGGTGTAGGTCACGGTGACCTCGGTGGTCGAGGTGCCGGCGGGGATGGAGGTCACATCGGTGCTGAACATCGCGCGGTCCTTGCCGGTGATGTACACCTCAGTGGCGTTGGTCATGTCGGTGGCGCTCACTGTGAAGCGGGCCAGCGGCGAGCTTTCGCCCACATGTCCCAGCATATCGGGCAGCAGCTGCTCGGCGGTGACGCTGAGTTTAGGCTCCTCCACGGGCGCTGTGGCGCCTTCCACGTCGGCTGCCGAGCGGGGCGACAGCGAGATGATCGACAGCGAGCGCACGATACCGGTCACGGTGGCTTTCTGAGGCACGGTAGCGCCGATCAGGTCGGTCCCGGCGAAGGGCAGGATGGTCACGCTCTTATCTCCTGCGGTGCCGCGGCGGGCGGCGGAGGTGAAGGTCTCCCCCTCGGCCACGTCGCCGAAGCTAACTTCGTCGGTGAGTGTCACCAGTCGGTGGATATAGCTCTCGGGATCCTGCTGCAGGGCGGCAGCGCTCACTTCGAGCGGCGATTTGGTGCCGGTCCCTTTCTTGGTCACGTCGCTCATCGCCATCAGGTAGGGCACGCCCTGCTCTTTGGTGATCATGCACAGCACGCCGGTGAACTTATCGCCCACGGCCAGCGGCAGCGTGGCCATGTCCACATAGCTGAAATCCACACACAGAGCGCCAGACATGTCGCCGGCATATACGCGCTTGTGGGCGGCGTCGACATAGGTCACGGTGGCGATGCCGGCGTAGCGGTACAGCTCGCCGTTGTTGGCCGTCTGGTTGATGATAAACGATGAATTGGGGATGGTGATCACTCCCTGGGCAGTGCCCTGCAGGGTGACGATCACATCCTCCGCACCCTCAGCGCTGAGGGTCAGCGTCCCCTTGGCCTCGCCGGCCGAGGTGGCTTTGTAGGTGACGGAGAGAGTGGCTCCCGCCTCGGCCTCGGTAGCGCTGATGGTGGCGGGGGTGACGCTAAACTGGCTCGACGACACTGTGGCTGTGATGTCGCCGGTGAGCCCTGTGCCGCTCACGGTCAGGGTCTTCTCCACGGGATTGCCTTGGATGGTGGCGCCGAAATCCAGGCCGCTCACACTGGCGGTGATGGTGGCATCGCCGGGCTCGTCGGGGCCGGGACCCGGCTCCTCACCGCCCCCGTTGCCGAAGAGTTCGCCCCACGTAGTGGCTACCTTCACATGCCCCACATTCAGCACGGGAGCTGCTTTCATGCTTGTGCCTCCCTGGCGCAGCACTATGGCGCGCATGCCGAGGGTGGCGCTGATGTCGGCGGTGTTGCTCTGGGTCATCAGCGGAGTGCCCTCGGCCGAGAGGTCGGAAGGATCAACCCACACCGAGAACACGTCGTTTGTCGACCCTTCGACAAACGTGTATTTCATCACCACCAAGTGGGTGGTATTCAGCGCTAAGTCTGCCGAGGTGTTGGTGGGATTGGTGCCGTTTTTCGACATGCCCAGCTTGAAGGTGCCGGCTGCATCGCCCTCCGAGATAAACAGGCGCCCGATTTCCGACCCCGTGCGGGTGTCGGCGGGGAAGGATTTAGTGCCAGCTGCAAACGACATGAAATACACATTGTTGCCGGCCTCCTGCACGTTAATCAGCGCTGCCAGGTAGACATCGCCCGAGGTGATGGTCTCGGCGCCGCCCACACCCGGCAGCACATGGTAGAGTGACTGGTCGGTGGCGTCGCTCAGTCCGGCCAGTTTGGCCGATTTCCCCTCCGCTGCGGCATACCCGCTGTAACTCAGCGCCTTATCCTCCACCGATAGCGGCGCATCCTTCTTTGTGCCATACTGCAGCCATCCACCCTGGCCGTAAAGGCCGCCGGCGGGATAGTCAAATTTTTCTTCCAGCAACACTTCTCCTTGCGCCGGCGTCCATAATGCCGCCGCCACTGCTGCCAATAACACTCGTGTAAATCGTTTTCTCATGTGTCTTTGGATCTTATTTTTAGTGATAATTCGGTTTCAATTTCCCCATTCCTTTCCTCCCGTATGCCCTCCTTTTTTGTGAAAAGTCACCAAAGATACGAAAAAAGAATGTCAAAATGCAAATGTTTTTGCTATTTTGACATTCTTTCTGCTATTCTTTTGTCTTTTTCCCTTTTCTCATTGCTATGAAAGCGTCGCAAATCCCATCCTCCGTGCAAAAAAAGAGGATGAATGGGTGTCATGCATTCTCTGTATTTCACATTGTGGCAGAACTGTTTTTTAGTAATCAAAGCTTCTGCTTTGATTAGTCGGCGATTGCCCCGCCTCCGATCAGAGCAGCAGGTCGCGGTAGATGTCGAGGGCGGCCTTCACTTCGTCGTCGGTGGCCTCCACGTCGGTCACGGGCTGGCCGATATCCTTCAGCAGCGTGAAGGCGCGACGGCCGGGGGTGGTGTTCTTCTTGTCGTGCGACATGAACTCGAGCAGGCGGTCGTAGTCGTTGCAGGTGATGTCGTAGGCGGCGTAGTGGTGGCGCACATAGTCGGCATACTGGTGCAGGCGGTCGGAGGGGAAATCTTCCTTCATGTGCGACAGCACCAGGGCGGCCACCATGCCGAAGGCTACGGCGTAGCCGTGGCTCAGCGGCGCATGCCGCTCCAGCGCCAGCTCCTCGAAGGCGTGCCCGAATGTGTGCCCGAGGTTGAGCGCCTTGCGCCGGCCGCACTCCTTGGGATCTTCGGCCACAAAGCTGCATTTCACCTCCACGCTCTCGCGCAGCAGATTGAGCAGCGTGTCAGGCTCGTAGGCGGTGACATCGTAGCGCAGCAGCCGGGCGGTCATCTCGGTGGAGGTGAGCAAGGCGTGCTTGAGCATCTCGGCGTAGCCCGAGAGCAGCTCCGATGTGGTGAGCGTGCGGAAAAATGTGGTGGAGATTATCACCAGCTCGGCATCGGCAAAGAGGCCCACTTCGTTTTTGAGCGAATTGAAGTTGATGCCGGTCTTGCCCCCCACCGAGGCGTCTACAGCGCCCAAAAGGGAGGTGGGGATATTGACAAACGGTATGCCGCGCTTGAAGGTGGCGGCGGCAAAGGCGCCCATGTCGGTGATGACGCCTCCGCCGAGGTTGATCAGCAGCGACCGCCGCGTGGCGCCGTCGTCGCTGAGCTGCTTCCATATACCCGCGAGGGTGTCGAGATTTTTATGCTCGTCGCCGGCGCCGCCGGTCTCTATGATCTTTGCGTTGCGCACCACGGCGCTCTCGCTCTGCATCCTGGGCAGCACATATGAGGCCGTATTGGCATCTACAAGCACATGCACCGATGCCGGCTCCAGTTTCTCCACAAGCTCGTCGAGTGTCTGGGCCACATGATTGGTAAAGAGCAGGCGTGCTTCGGGCGCCTGATTTTCGCTATTTTGCTCCATAATATCCTGAAATCTAAACCATTAATCCTCTTTTCGGCTTCCCATGAGCAGTTCGTCGAGATTGTCGGCCAGCGCCTCCATCGACGGAAGCACCAGATCGGCGCCGGCGCGCCACAGCTCATCTTCGGGTATCGGCCCGGTGGTCACGGCCACGGTAAAGGCTCCGGCACGTGCTCCCGCCTCCACCCCGAGGGGCGCGTTTTCGATTACTATCGACTCCCACGGCTCCACGCGGGCCATCTCCAAGGCTTTGAGGTAGGGCTCGGGGTGCGGCTTGCCGTGGGTGACATTGAGAGCCGTCACGCGCAGATCGTGCGGAAATCCGCCGGGGAAGTCGCCGTCAAGACGCTCCAGATTGGAGGGCTGCGCCGAGCCGGTCACCAGCACTCGTGTGATGCCGTGCTCCATCAGCATGCGGATCACCCGCTGCGCTCCGGCCACGGTCTCCGCGCGGGGAAGTTCACTGAAATAACGGGTCTTGCGGGCATAAAGTTCAGTGGCCTCCTCCTTTGTGGAGTGCCGGCCGAACTCGCGCATGAACAGCTTGTCGATCGTGGCCGGGCCGGTCATCCCTTCATAGAGGTAAAACTCGTCGCGACGGCACTTCACGCCGAGTTCGGTCATCATCCGATGCCACGCCAGGGTGTGGCGGCTCATGGTGTCGAGCAGCGTGCCGTCCATATCTATCAGGGCGGCACGCGGCGAGAACTCGGCGGCGCCTGTGCGCCGCAGGTAGCGGTCTATAGCTTCGGATATCATGGGGATAATGGGGATTCAGATAAGCGGGGATTCAGTTAAGCGTGGATTCAACTGTGGTATTTTCCGGAGCGTATCCGGTAGAGGGTCTCTTTGGTCACACCCAAAAACGATGCGATCTGAGTCACCGTGGCGCACTCGGGCAGCTGCGGATAGCGCTCTATGGCCCAGCGGTAGCGCTCCTCGGCGCTCCCGGTCTGCATCACGTCGAGGCGCTCCTCCAGCGCCATGGCGTGCTGTGCCATGGCCGACATCACAAACAGCAGCGCGGCTTCGTCGATCTGCACCCCGGCTTGTTTCAGCATATCTTTCATCCGCAGGTGGGGGATGAACATCACCGTGGTCGGCTCCAGAAATTGGATGGCCACCGTGTCGGGGTGGTGGCGGATGATGAAGCGCGACAGCATGATAAACTCGTCGGTGAACGAAAAACTGTACGTGTGCTCCTTGCCGCGGTTGGTGTAAAACAGTCGGGCCGACCCTTTTACTATGTAATAAGCATAGGTAGAGAGGTTTATGGCTCCGCGGATGGTGTCGCCGCGCTTGTAGGTGTGCTCGCGCATCATCTCCGTGATGGCGCTCTCCACCTCCGGCTCCACTTTGACAAACTGGCGTAAATAGTCAATCGGTTTCATCGGTCGGGTATGTCGTTATCGGTCGAGCAGCAGCGTGTCGGGCGTTATGGTCACATCGTAGGGGATGGCCGCTGTGCGGGGCCGCGGCGAGCCGGTGTAGTAGAAGGTCTGCTGACGGTCCCACGAGGGGATGTCGATGCGCCTGGTCTCCCCGGCGGGGATGTCGGTGCGGTGCTCCACGCGCCGCCGGTGGAGCTGTCGCCCCTTGGTGTCGGTGTAGGTGATGGTGAAAATCAGCGCCGAGATGCTGCGGCTTCGGCAGAGGTTGCTCACAAACATGGTCTCACGCGTGGAGCGCAGGGTCTTCTCGTAGCCATAGAAGCGTACCGAGTCGGCCGTGGCCGAGATACTGTCAAATGGCTCTGCCACAGCCTCCTGCGTCAGAGTCTTGTCAGTCTTGAGCCGGGTGTTGATGCTGTTGCGGCGCCGTGCCGAGGCAATGTCGGCTCCGGCGGTGGCAAGGATGAGAATTGCTATGATGGCGGTGAGATATTTCATTGACGTATAGCGATGTATGAGGCTTGCGGATAAGCGGGAGGAGGCTCAGAGGCGCCTGATGCGTTGCGGCATCCCTTCGTAGCGGGGCCACTCGCGGATGAGTCCGTCGAGATCTTCGGGGCGGTCGTTGGTCCGTGTCACTCTTATACGGCTCACATACGGTATCCGCAGCGTGAACGACAGCCGCAGCCCGCTGTGTACCTCCCGAAGGGTCATGTGTCCCCCGTCGGCAAGATTCAGGGTGAACCGCCGGGGGCGGCAGAGCCTCCCTCCCCGGCGCCGGGTGTAGATCTCGGCATCGTAGCGGC
>ERZ779852.2329-NODE-2329-length-15742-cov-3.949767_pt1 | contig 15742 bp, 10 predicted proteins | sample MGYA00511559_ERZ779852 | MGnify/ENA primary metagenome ERZ779852 (study PRJEB29588, sample SAMEA2157977) | human gut metagenome | biome: human gut; feature: human-associated habitat; material: faeces | place: Denmark | collected 2008/2010 ...
TATTTTTGCAGCCAAATTACTAATATATAGCGATTATGCCTTTAAATTTACCCGATAAGCTCCCTGCAATAGAATTATTGAAGGAAGAGAATATTTTCGTAATTGATACTTCGCGTGCTACGCAGCAGGATATTCGTCCGTTGCGGATTGTGATTCTGAACCTGATGCCGTTGAAAATAACAACGGAAACGGATTTGGTGCGGTTGCTCTCCAATACGCCTCTTCAGGTAGAAATCTCGTTTATGAAGATCAAGAGCCATACTTCCAAGAACACGCCGATAGAACATATGCAGACGTTCTACACAGACTTTGAGCAAATGCGTAACGAGAAATACGACGGCATGATCATCACCGGTGCTCCTGTGGAACAGATGGACTTCGAGGAGGTGACTTATTGGGATGAGATTACCGAGATATTTGATTGGGCACGTACGCACGTGACATCTACTTTATATATATGCTGGGCTGCACAGGCCGGGCTGTATCATCATTATGGTGTGCCCAAGTATCCGTTAGATCAGAAAATGTTCGGCATCTTTGAACATCGGGTGCTGCAGCCTTTCCATTCTATCTTCCGTGGGTTCGATGATTGCTTTTATGTGCCGCATAGCCGTCATACGGAAGTACGCAGGGAGGATATCCTGAAAGTTCCCGAACTGACATTACTTTCCGAATCGAAAGATGCGGGCGTTTATATGGCTATGGCACGTGGCGGACGTGAGTTCTTCGTGACCGGACATTCTGAATATTCTCCTTATACCTTGGATACGGAATATCGTCGGGATCTGGGTAAAGGCTTGCCGATAGAAATTCCTCGTAACTATTACGTAGATGATGATCCTGAGAAAGGTCCGCTGGTACGTTGGCGTGCTCACGCTAACCTCTTGTTCTCCAACTGGCTGAACTACTTTGTTTATCAGGAAACACCTTACAACATTAATGATATTGAATGATCAGGCAGCGTAAAATAGAACTTCTCGCTCCGGCGAAGAATCTGGAATGTGGTATCGAGGCTATCAATCATGGAGCAGATGCCGTGTATATCGGTGCACCTAAGTTTGGTGCCCGTGCAGCAGCTGTGAATTCTCTGGAAGATATTGAAGCATTGGTGAAACATGCTCATTTGTATAATGCCCGTATCTATGTCACCGTCAATACGATTCTGAAAGAAGAGGAACTGGAAGAGACGGAAGAGATGATTCATGCCCTGTATGGGATAGGTGTGGATGCTCTGATTGTGCAGGATATGGGAATTACGAAACTGAATCTTCCTCCGATTCCTCTCCATGCCAGTACACAGATGGACAATCGCACACCGGAGAAGGTGAAATTCCTTTGGGAAGCAGGTTTCCGTCAGGTGGTTCTGGCGCGGGAACTGTCGATTCGTGAAATAAAGAAGATACATGAGACCTGTCCCGAAGTTCCGTTGGAAGTATTTGTACATGGTGCGCTTTGTGTAAGCTATAGCGGTCAGTGTTACGTTAGTCAGGCTTGTTTCGGACGCAGTGCGAACCGGGGAGAATGTGCTCAGTTCTGTCGGCTGCCTTTCAGTCTTGTCGATTCGGACGGGAAAGTGATGGTGAAAGACAAGCACTTGCTCTCTCTGAAAGATATGAACCAGAGTGACGAACTGGAACAACTGCTGGATGCCGGCGCATCATCATTCAAGATAGAGGGCCGTCTGAAAGATGTGTCTTATGTGAAGAATGTCACAGCTGCTTATCGTCAGAAGCTGGATGCCATCATTGCCCGCCGACCGGAATATGTGCGTGCCTCTTCCGGTACTTGCAGTTTCGAGTTCAAACCACAGTTGGACAAGAGTTTCAGCCGTGGATTTACTCATTACTTCCTGCATGGACGTAGTGAGGATATCTTTTCGTTCGATACTCCGAAATCGTTGGGAGAGGAAATGGGTACAATGAAAGAAGCACGCGGCAACTTTCTGACTGTTGCCGGACTGAAATCATTTAATAACGGAGACGGTGTCTGCTATATTGACGAGCAAGGACGCTTGCAGGGATTCCGGGTCAACCGGGTGGACGGAAACAAGCTCTATCCCCAGGAAATGCCTCGCATCAAACCCCGTACCAAGCTCTACCGCAACTTCGACCAGGAGTTTGAACGTATCCTTTCCCGTAAATCAGCCGAGCGGAAGATGGCTGTGAGCATACTGCTGACAGACAACAACTTCGGTTTCTCTCTGACGCTGACGGATGAAGATGACAACAGCGTTACGCTTGCTCTGCCCCGTGAGAAAGAACTGGCTCGTACTCCGCAGACAGATAACCTGAAGACACAACTTTCTAAATTAGGAAACACGCCCTTCGAAGCGAGAAAGATCGAAGTTTCTTTTTCGGAGAACTGGTTTCTGCCTGCTTCCGTATTGGCGGACTTCCGCCGTCAGGCGATAGAAAAACTGATTGCTGCCCGGCGAATCAATTACCGTCAGGAACTGGCTGTCTGGAAGCCGACTGCCCATGCCTTCCCGCAGACTACCCTCACTTATTTAGGAAACGTGATGAATACCCGTGCCGCTTCTTTTTATCGGGAACATGGAGTGCAGCAAGTAGCCGAGGCTTATGAAAAGGAACGGGTGGAAGATGCCGTGCTGATGTTCTGCAAACATTGTTTGCGTTATAGCATGGGCTGGTGTCCTATCCATCAGCGAGTACGCTCGCCCTATAAGGAGCCTTACTATCTGGTGTCGAATGACGGAAAGCGTTTCCGTCTTGAATTCGATTGCAAGAACTGTCAAATGAAAGTAAAAGCGGCACAATGAAACGATTCCCCGACAGAGATATACGGAATTTTACGGAGTTTCTTTTCGGCAGAGAAAAGCTCCGTACTGCTTTGTGCTGTTCTGTCATGGGGTTGCTGTTGAGTTTGCTGCTTCTTTCGTCCTGTCATTATAGGCGCCCCGATCTTACTTCCGAGGAGTTGTCGGAGAAGACGAAAGACTCTCTGAACTATCTTTATGACCGGCATTATACATGGAATACCAATCTGGAAGTAATCACCGATTCTGTAACGATGGAATGTCTCCCCATAAAGGATACATACATTGCATTGTATAAAGGAGACCGGGTGGTTGTTGCCGAGTTCGCCATCCATCCTGCCGACAGTGTGGACAGTGTCTGGGTGAAGCTGGCACACACACAAGAGGAGCAGGGATGGATACGTGAAGCAGAACTGAAAGAATCGTTTGTACCTACGGACAGCATTTCGCAGGCAATCCATTTTTTCAGCAATACGCATGCTTCTTATTTCATGGTCATCTTCGCGTTGTTTGTCGGAGTCTATCTGTTTCGTGCTTTCCGCCGGAAGCAGTTGCAGTTGGTCTACTTTAATGATATTGACAGTGTCTATCCGTTGTTTCTCTGTCTGCTGATGGCTTTCAGTGCGACGATTTACGAATCCATGCAAGTTTTTGTACCGGATACGTGGGAACATTTCTATTTCAATCCCACTTTATCCCCCTTTAAAGTTCCTTTTATTCTTTCAGTCTTTTTGCTGAGCATCTGGTTGTTTCTGGTTGTCACTTTGGCTGTGCTCGATGATCTGTTCCGGCAGTTGACTCCCGCAGCTGCGGTCTTTTATTTGTTGGGGCTGATGTCCAGTTGTATTTTCTGCTATTTCTTCTTTATTCTGATGACACATATTTATATCGGCTATTTGTTCCTCGCACTCTTTATTTGGGTGTTTGTGAAGAAAGTACACCGAAATATCGGCTATAAATATCGTTGCGGACATTGCGGGGAGAAGCTGAAAGAAAAAGGTGTTTGCCCCCGTTGCGGTGCAATTAATGAATAATTTTCTTTATATCTTGTTTCATTTTCGAATAATACTTCTGAATGATGGAAATCAGACTTACCGAACTGAAAGATCTCCCTTTGGTGATGGAGATTTATGATAATGCCCGTGCTTTTATGCGTGCCAATGGGAATGCAACTCAATGGATTGACGGTTATCCGTCCGAATCATTCATCCGTCAGGAGATAGAAGACGGTCATAGCTTTGTCTGCACGGACGAGCAGGGAGAGATACTTGGGACTTTCTGCTTTATATTGGGCGAAGATCCTACTTATCAGCATATCTACGAAGGTGAATGGCTCAATGATGAACCCTACGGAGTCATTCACCGGATGGCTACCGGCGGCAAAAGGAAAGGTGTATCGGATGCCTGTCTGAACTGGTGCTTTGAACACTCCGGAAATATCCGGGTGGATACACACCGCGATAATAAAGTCATGCAGCACATTCTGGCGAAACACGGCTTTCAGCGTTGCGGCATTATTTATGTAAAAAACGGAACAGAACGTATTGCCTATCAAAGGATACTTGCTCTTTGATAAAGGATGAATCGTCCCTCTATCAAAGCTTGTAGCTTCGAATAATCAGGACATAAGTTGTTTCAAGCAGTTTCAAATGCTTGAAACACTTTGTTTCACCGTACGAAACACTTTGTTTCAAGGCATGAAACATCTTGTTTCAAGGCATGAAACACTTTGTTCCAACGGTTGAAACTGGGATTGGAACTACATGTCTTGATTCATTTCGTCGTACTTCCGTCTTTCCCGGTACTATATGGTCGTACTTCCTCCCGATTAAATATCGGCTCAAGGTCAAAAGGTCTAGCATTTTGGTCAATAGGTCGAATCATACTCGTTTTATGTTTCGGATCGATTACATTTGCTGTCAAATTCTCTAATAATTTAGTAAAATATGGGTCATAATATCTTTTTGCTTGATATTTCTCATCTGACAGAAATGGATATGGTTTCTTTTATAAAAGGGGAGATAGTGTTATCGGATAATATGGAAATCCCTTTCTCCGAACCTTTGGAGCAGTTGCCTCAAAACGATTTTCCTGTTCAGGCGGGAATGTCTATGGTACTGTTTTGTTTGCAAGGAGAGCTGCATGTACGGATTTCTTTGAAAGAATACACGTTGCGTCCGGACATGTTTTGTGTTATAATCACGGGGATGATTTTTGAGGTACTTTCTATAAGTAATGACTTTCGGGGATTTATGATAGCTACCCGGACCAATTTTATGCCTGTCACCGAAAAGACGACTCAGGTAATGTCTTTTTATAAGTGTTTGCAGAGTAGACATTGCTTTGTTTTAGAGGAAAAGGAAGTAATGGTGTTTGTTGGGGTCTATCACTCCATTAAAGCGACTTTGCAGGAGCTGGACCATCCTTACAGGATTCCGATGCTGCAATCTTATGTACAGATATTGTATTATAGAATGCTGCCTATAGTGCTGAAGGAAGAAGAGTCACGGTCAAAGTATTCGCATACACGTCAAGAGGAAATCTTTCAGCGTTTTATTGGTGAAGTGGAAAAACATTACCGGAAGGAACGGAGTGTGAAGTTCTATGCGGACTTGTTGTGTATTTCTCCCAAGTACCTTTCTACTGTCATTTATAAGATCAGTCAGCAACTGGCAGGAGAATGGATCGATGCTTATGTAATACTGGAAGCCAAGACGTTATTAAAATCAGGCAGACTGACTATTCAGCAGATCAGCGAACAGCTGAACTTCTCGAATCAATCTTTCTTCGGGAAGTTCTTTAAGCGCTGTGCTGGTATGTCTCCAAAGGAGTATATCAATAGTTGACTTGGTTATCAGACCTTAGAACCGGCAACGGAGATCTATGCCGAATTGTGCGGGACGTCCTTTCTGCATGAATCCTTTGTTCATCGTCTCAAAGTAGAAGGCTGCATAGTCTTTGTCCAGGAAGTTACGTGCCCAGAAACTGATCATTGCGTCTCCTATTTCCAGGTTTGCACGCCAGTTGAGGGTACCGTAGAAGGCTTGGCTGACATCGTTCTGTTCGGTCCAGTAGATACGTCCGGCTGCGTTATAGTTTGCCTGGAAAACCACCCGGTCAAAGATAGAACGGGGCTTGCAGGTGATGGCGTATTCTCCTCCGATATTTAGTGTGTGCTTGGGGACGAAGGGGACGTATTTGCCGTTATAGTCTGCTTTCACAGTCAGGTTGCCATCTTTATCTTCTTCATTGACAATATAATCGGTAAAGGTGGCATATGTATATCCATAGCTTGCGTTCAGGCTGAGTTCGTTTGTCAGGCTGGCACGGAGAGATGCTTCTGCACCGTAGCTACGGCTTTTACCGGCATTGATCGTGATACGTCCCAGGCCGCTTGCCGCAAATTGAGAGATTTGCTGGTCGCGTGTATCCATGTAGAACACAGCGAGGTCTGCCCAAAGTTTTCCTTCCCATAAGGTGAGGTGACTGCCTAGCTCGTAGTTCCAGGAGTATTCGGGTTTGTATTGGGTAGCTTTACTCACTTGGGGGAGTTCTTTCTTTTGGCTCTCTATTGTTGCTGCCATCGCACTTAGTTTGGGGTCGGCTGCCAATGCCTCAATTGCTGAATTCATTAAGCCTCCCTTTGCCAAATCGGAGAACATCTGTATATTATAACCTCCTGAACGATATCCTTTGGATACGGTTGTGTAAACACTATTTCCTTTTGTCCATTCATATTGTAAGGCAAATTTAGGAAGTAGCTGAAGGTAATCTGTAGATTCTTTCCCTATGAAAGATGCATTTCCTTCCAATCCTTCGCAAGTAAGGAAGGGTTTAGGGGCACCGGGCATTGTGATAGAGAAATCAAAGTTAAGAGGATCGGAAACTGAGTTATAGTCCATCTTTAGCTTTTCATAATCCAGTCTCAAACCAACTGTTGCAGATAGTCCTTTAATAAATAAATTATTAAATGTGGACTGATGGAAGATGGCTCCATTCAAAATTGGTGTATCAAAACTACCTCCTACAGCTAATCCTTGGTTATTGATGTTCATATGCATCTTGGGCGCTCTGGGATTACCGGCTGTGATATTTTCGAATTGCTCATTGGCATTATCTTCTATGACGGATCTGACTCCCTCCTGTCCGAATTGTACAGGTCCTGTAGTATGCAGCCATTGATAAAACCCGGAAACTCCAGTGGCCCATTGCCAATTATTTCCCGGCTTTGATTTGAAAGTGATTTCTTCTGAAATGGTATTTGCTCTTTGTTTTTGTTCCAATGTATAGATGTCTTTTTCTGTGAAATCCTGATCGAGGAACATACGGTCATTCAGGTTCTGATAACCAGTGACAGCGCTGAGAATAAAGTTTCTGGCTTGGTATTCTATATTTATTCCCGAATTAAGTAATCCCCGCCGATAACCGCTGCGCTCGTTATTGGCTATTTTACCAATGTATTCCGGACGTGTCTCTTCTCCTTGAGTGACACCTGTGTATTCATAAGGATAACCGCCTTGGTCACCGTATTCATAGTTTAGTGTCATGTCGATTTTTAGGTTTGATGTTGGCATATAGATACCACGGAAGCGTCCGCCTCCGGCATTACTTTTGTCTACTTTTTCATTATTCCGAGTCATATTTTCGAAGAAACCGCCTGCATGTTCGTAAAATCCTCCGGTAGAGAAAGCGAAGCGATCGGATATGCGGTGATAATGCGTCAATGAAACATTGTAATTATTATAGGTCGCAGCTCCCATTCGGATATCAGTACCTTGATAAGTAAAAGGTGATTTTGTATGTACTTTGATGAGACCTCCCATTGTGTTACGTCCATAGAGAGTGCCTTGCGGACCGCGAAGTATGTCAATACGTTCAATATCGGCATAATTGAAGTCGAAAGCTGACTTGTCGATATAAGGGATGTTATCTACGTAAAGTCCTACGGATGGGGTATTGATACGTGAACCGATTCCGCGAATATAAATAGAAGTAGTCAGCTTCGAACCATAATCCGGAATGAAGAGGTTAGGAACAATACCTGTTAGGTTTTTCACAGATTGTACCTGATTTGCCTGCATGTCTTGTTGTGACAACAGTGTTGTGGCAGTTGGTAACTCGCGTAGTTTACGATTCTCTTTTGGAGCAGCAATCACTACTACTTCTTCGATGTCCACTACTTTTAGAGAATCTTTAGGTAAATCTTCAGCCCATGCTGTCCCTGTTGTTAGGAGTGCGAGGGCAATCATCATATTCTTTGTTTTCATTCGCAGTTAATTTGTCTGGTGCAAAGTAACGGCAAATATATAAGACGGACAATCCTCATTTATTAGGATTATGCCTGATTTTTTAAGAAATCAGATCCGGTCAGCCTCTATGTATCCATTCATTACAGCATAGATAGTCAATCCTGATACCGACTTGATTCCCAGTTTTTCCGTGATGTTTTTTCTGTGGGTGATGACAGTAGTCAGACTGATGTTCAACTTGTCAGCAATTTCTTTATTGATCAATCCTTTGGTAATTAATACAAGCACTTCTATTTCGCGGGCAGATAAGATTTCCTGATGTGCTTCCGGCAGGGCAATCGGGGGCATGTCTTTCACAGGATAACCGTTGTGGTGTGCATGTTGATGAAGTTTCAGCAGACTTTTCACAAGCTTTTCTTCTGGCTCATAAATATTGAGTACCGGCACGCCCGACAACTGGAATTGCGGACTGTCACTGGCCAGTACAATTGTTTTTCGTTTTCGGGGAAGGAAGAAGGCATTGTGTTCAACATAGATTTGTGCTGAGATGAAATAATGAGCATACATATCCGGGGTATCATCTATCAGCTCACTGAAACTATGGAAGGTACGAATCGTTGCCATTGGAATAATCTCTTCCAATATACTTTTTAGTCCAAGGCAAGTAAGGGTGTTAGATTCAATAATCGCTATTTCGGGTTTATTATTCATCTTATCACAGAGTTTTTATTATTGATTTATATAATTAGCTGCCGCTTCCGCACATACTCCTGCCGAGACAATTCCACCTGCATATCCCGCACCTTCTCCGCAGGGGAATAACCCGCGGACAGTCACATGCTGTAACGTCTCCTTATCTCGTACGATGCGGACAGGTGAGGAAGTGCGAGTCTCTACACCGATCATGACCGCTTCATTTGTAAGGAAGCCATGACTGCTACGCCCGAACTGCTGAAAACCGAGAGCTAACCGTTTACTGATAAACTCCGGCATCCAGAAATGGAGTGGAGAAGAAATCAATCCCGGACTGTATGAAGATTCCGGTAAATCGTAACTTAACTTCTTGCGGGTAAAGTCCAGCATGCGTTGTGCCGGCGCCGTCTGGCGTCTGCCCCCCTGCAACCAGCATTGACGTTCCAACTCCTCCTGAAAGTGAAGGGGAGTAAGTTGAGCATGGAGAGCCGAGAGTTGGGAACTGCTCAGCAATGGGTTAACGGCCAATAGCCGCTCTTTCTGTTGCGCAGCCAATTCTCCATTTTCCATTTTCCATTCTCCATTCATTAAGTCTTCCGGCTGAATCTCTACTACCATTCCCGAATTACTCCAGCGGGAACCACGGTTGGAGGGAGACATACCGTTGACTACCACCTGTTCCGGTCCACTGGCGGCAGGGACAATAAAGCCACCGGGACACATGCAGAAACTATATACTCCTCTTCCTTCTGCCTGTGTTACAAAACTGTATTCGGCAGCAGGAAGGTATTTACCCCGTCCATTCTTATTGTGGTATTGTATCTGGTCAATCAGCGTTGCCGGATGTTCCAGCCGGACACCGACAGCGATTCCTTTGGCTTCCATCGTAACGCCATTGGCAGCCAGCCAGCGATATACATCCCTTGCAGAATGTCCGGTTGCCAGTATTACAGGACCGAGAAAGACTTTTCCTGTATTCGTTTCAATGCCTTTGATTTCATCGTTTTCAATGATCAGTGCGTCCATTCTGGTCTGGAAATGTACTTCTCCTCCACACCCGATGATTGTATTCCGCATATTTTCAATCACACGCGGAAGCTTATCTGTGCCGATATGAGGATGAGCGTCGGCTAATATTGAAGTAGAAGCTCCGTGCTGGCAGAATACATTCAGTATCTTGTCTACATTTCCTCTTTTTTTGCTGCGGGTATAAAGTTTACCATCCGAATACGCTCCTGCACCTCCTTCACCAAAGCTATAGTTCGATTCCGGGTCTACGGTATGCTCTCTGCTGATCTGCGCCAGATCTTTCTTTCGTTCGCGCACATCTTTTCCCCGCTCCACAATGACCGGACGTAATCCGAGTTCGATGAGGCGTAAAGCAGCGAATAATCCGCCCGGACCCGCACCGACTACGATAATCTGAGGTTTGCCCTCTACATTATTATATATAGTATGTTCGTATTCATCTTCTTTGGGCATCTCATTGATATATACCCGCACCTTTAAATTGACGAAGATAGTCCGCTGGCGTGCATCAATACTTCGTTTCAGTATTCGGGTAGCGTTGATATTGCGCAGATTGATACCTTTTTCTTTCGAAATGTATTCTTTCAGTCGCTGTTCGTTTGCTGCGATTTCAGGGAGGATGCGGAGTTGGTATTCTTGTGTCATTAGTCTACTGTTTGATGTGCACCTGTTAGTTTGTGAACGGGCAACAGCTGGTTGCCCATCCGGACTTATCCGAAGAGTGCTCTGAATGCTTCTTCTACCTTTCTGACAGGTACTAATTCTATTTTTAGTTTTTGGGTATCAATCCCTTGCAGATTGTATTTAGGAAGCAGGAATCGTTTGAATCCTAACTTTTCCGCTTCTCCGATGCGTTGCTCTATTCGGTTTACGGGGCGTATCTCTCCCGACAGCCCTATTTCTCCCGCCATACAAACTTCCGGTTCGATAGCGGCATCCATATTGGAAGATAGGATTGCGCTGATCACTGCAAGGTCGATAGCGGGATCGTTCACTTTCAATCCTCCGGCAATATTCAGAAATACATCTTTCTGTGCGAGCTTGAATCCGACACGCTTTTCAAGAACAGCCAGCAGCATATTCATTCTTCGTATATCGAATCCGGTTGCCGACCGTTGGGGATTTCCATAAACGGCGGAACTTACCAGTGCCTGTGTCTCGATCAGGAACGGGCGTACCCCTTCGATAGCCGAAGCAATAGCTACTCCGCTCATGCCTTCATGATCCTGACTTAACAGCAGTTCCGAAGGATTGCTGACTTGGCGTAACCCGTCCTGACGCATTTCGTAAATGCCCAGTTCGGCGGTACTTCCGAAACGGTTTTTGATGCTTCGCAAAATGCGGTACATATAATGCTGATCTCCTTCAAATTGGAGAACGGTATCTACAATATGCTCCAACACTTTTGGACCTGCAATGCTGCCTTCCTTGTTAATATGCCCGATGAGCAGGACCGGTGTATGTGTTTCCTTTGCGAAACGGAGAATCGATGCCGAACATTCTCTTACCTGGGCAATACTTCCGGGAGAGGATTCTATGTTTTCAGTGGAAATAGTCTGTATGGAGTCGATGATAACTAAATCAGGATTTGTGTTCTTGATATGAACATAGATCTGTTCAAGTGAAGTTTCGCATACGATGAAGCAGTCGCTGGAAACATCAGAAAGACGGTCGGCACGCAGTTTCAGCTGTCGTGCGCTTTCTTCACCGGATACATAGAGAATCTTCTTGTCCGGCATACGCAATACGGTCTGCATGACGAGTGTCGATTTTCCGATTCCCGGTTCGCCACCGATCAAAACCAGGGAGCCGGGGACAAGTCCTCCCCCCAATACACGATTCAGTTCTTCATCATGCATATTGATACGTGGTTCATCATCCGCTTCTATCTCACTAAGGATTATTGGTTTTGCTTTCTGCGTTTCGATGCCCGATACCGGTCGGCGGTTGGTCGGTTCTTTCCGTACGATCTCTTCTACATACGTATTCCATTCTCCGCACGACGGGCACTTGCCCACCCACTTCGGTGAATCCTGCCCGCAGTTACTGCATACATATACGGTCTTTTCTTTTGCCATTGAGATTCCTTTCTTCTTGTAGGGTACAAAAATAGGGATAATTTATTAGAAATAAGTTATCCCTGCCTAATAGAAATAGATGAAGCTTACAGAGTGATCTCTCCCGCTATCGACCGGTTCATGTGATCGCGGACTTCATCCGGTGTATATCCGTGTCCTAATAAGAACATCAGTTTGGTTACAGCTGATTCTGTTGTACTGTCATATCCGGAGACGACTCCTGCCTGCAACAGCTGGTATCCCGTTTCGTAACGTTCCATTTCCACCATTCCGGCGTTGCACTGGGTTACATTTACAATCACAATCCCTTGTGCGCTGGCTTGGCAGAGCCTGCGGATAAACCACTCTTTACGTGGTGCATTGCCGGAGCCATATGTTTCGAGTACGACGGCCTTTAAACCTTTCGTTCCTAAAATCGTGGCTATCACGTTCTCCTGAATACCGGGAAATAGTTTAAGTACGGCTATATTCGTATCCAATAAATAATGTGGCATTAATTCCTGCCTGCTCTTATTAACATGGATATGTACATTATTGTATTTAATGTGAATACCCGCTTCTGCCAGTACCGGGTAGTTGAATGAACGGAATGCGTTGAAGTTTTCCGCATTCATTTTCGTCGTCCGATTCCCCCGCATCAGATGATTCTCGAAGAAGATACAGACTTCCGGAACCACTGCTTTCCCGTCTTTATCTTGTGCAGCGGCAATTTCGATACTCGTCATCAGATTTTCCTTTCCATCCGTGCGGAGTACCCCTATCGGAAGCTGAGATCCTGTGAGGATAACCGGTTTATCCAGTCCTTCCAGCATAAAGCTCAGGGCTGAGGCAGTATAAGCCATCGTATCCGTGCCATGCAGGATAACGAATCCATGATAGCGGTCGTAGTTCTCATGAATGATGCGTACCAGCTTTCTCCACATATCAGGTTCCATGTCCGAAGAGTCCATTGGTGGATCAAACTGATAAGTGTCAATCGGGAAGTTGAATTTTTGCAATTCGGGGACATGTCTCTGGAGTTGCTCGAAGTTGAAGCTCTCCAATGCGCCTGTTGCGGTGTTTTCAATCATTCCAATTGTTCCACCGGTGTATATTAACAATACGGAAGTATTTAACGGGGTCATATGCTGGTTTTATGCTGTTGTTTTTGCAAATATAATAATATAAACGATATATAGATAGCAAAATGTCATAAAAGTGCAGGGCTTTTATCGGCTGGGAAAGAGACGCGATGTTCTTTTTATCAGAAAAAAACCGAAAAAAGTGATAGATTGAACGTTTTTATTATTACTTTTGCGACACTTATCAAAAACAATGGTAGAAACAGAGACTATGATGAAGTACTATCCACATACAGTCACATCCATGTGTACCATGACCCTTTGGGGTTAATGGATAGTATTTGTGTATCTACGTGATTCACGCCTGTGTAAGTAGGCAAAACTCAATTTTAATTTTTTTCGTAAACAACCAATCACCCTGTAATAACTATACTCGAGGGGATTGTATTTAAATATGTATCTTCATGAAAGTAATGAAATTCGGCGGAACATCCGTAGGTTCCGTGAACAGCATTTTAAGTGTAAAGAGAATTGTAGAGTCGGCCGGCGAGCCGGTAATTGTAGTTGTTTCCGCATTGGGAGGCATCACTGACAAACTGATTAATACATCGAAGATGGCGGCAGCCGGAGATTCGGCTTACGAAGGTGAGTTCCGTGAAATTGTCTATCGTCATGTAGAGATGATTAAGGAAGTGATTCCTGCCGGAGCCGGGCAAGTGGCGTTGCAGCGTCAGATTGGCGAATTGCTGAATGAGTTGAAGGATATCTTCCAGGGTATTTACCTGATCAGAGACCTTTCTCCGAAAACATCGGATACCATTGTCAGCTATGGCGAGCGTCTTTCTTCCATCATTGTAGCTGAACTGATTGATGGGGCAAAATGGTTTGATTCACGTACTTTTATCAAGACTGAAAAGAAACATAACAAACATACGATCGATGCGGACCTGACTAATCAGTTAGTAAAAGAGACTTTCCATTCCATTCCGAAAGTATCGTTGGTGCCCGGATTTATTTCTTCGGATAAGGTGTCGGGAGATGTAACTAACCTTGGTCGTGGTGGTTCGGATTATACGGCTGCCATTATTGCCGCAGCGCTCGATGCTAACAGTCTGGAGATATGGACGGATGTGGACGGCTTCATGACTGCCGATCCGCGTGTGATTTCAACTGCTTATACTATTTCCGAACTGAGCTATGTAGAAGCAACCGAACTTTGCAACTTTGGTGCGAAAGTGGTTTATCCGCCGACGATCTATCCGGTATGTCATAAGAATATTCCTATTATTATAAAGAATACATTCAATCCCGACGGAGTAGGAACTGTTATTAAACAAGAAACTTCCAATCCGCAGAGTAAGGCTATTAAAGGTATTTCTTCTATCAACGATACGAGTCTGATCACGGTTCAGGGACTGGGTATGGTTGGTGTGATCGGTGTAAACTATCGCATCTTCAAGGCTTTGGCAAAGAATGGAATCAGTGTGTTCCTCGTTTCGCAGGCTTCATCCGAAAACAGTACTTCTATCGGTGTTCGTAACGCTGATGCCGATCTGGCTTGTGAAGTGCTGAACGAGGAATTTGCGAAAGAGATCGAGATGGGAGAGATTTCTCCGATCCTTGCAGAGAGAAATCTGGCTACGGTTGCTATCGTTGGCGAGAATATGAAGCATACACCGGGTATTGCAGGTAAGCTTTTCGGTACGCTGGGACGTAATGGTATCAATGTTATTGCTTGTGCGCAGGGAGCTTCGGAAACCAACATTTCTTTTGTTGTCGATTCCAAATCGTTGCGTAAATCTCTGAACGTTATCCACGACTCCTTCTTCCTGTCCGAATATCAGGTATTGAACCTCTTTATCTGTGGTATTGGTACGGTTGGCGGTAGCCTGGTAGAGCAGATCCGCTGCCAGCAGCAGAAACTGATGGTGGAGAACGGACTGAAATTGCATGTCGTAGGTATCATCGATGCAGCGAAAGCAATGTTCAGCCGTGAGGGATTTGACCTGGCTAATTTCCGTGAAGAACTGCAAGTGAAAGGTAAGGACAGCAATTTGCAGACCATCCGTGACGAAATAGTCGGAATGAATATTTTCAATTCCGTATTCGTCGATTGTACGGCAAGTCCTGACATTGCATCGCTTTACAAAGATCTTCTGCAACACAATGTTTCCGTAGTGGCAGCCAATAAGATCGCGGCATCTTCGGCTTACGAAAACTATCGCGAACTGAAAACGATTGCCCGTCAACGTGGTGTGAAATACCTGTTTGAGACAAACGTAGGTGCGGGACTTCCGATTATCAACACCATCAATGACCTGATTCATAGTGGTGACAAGATACTGAAGATTGAAGCGGTACTTTCGGGTACATTGAACTATATCTTTAATAAGATCAGCGCTGACATTCCTTTCAGCCGCACCATCAAGATGGCACAGGAAGAACGCTATTCCGAACCGGACCCGCGTATCGACCTGAGTGGAAAAGACGTGATCCGTAAACTGGTGATTCTGGCGCGTGAAGCCGGATACCGCATTGAACAGGAAGACGTAGAAAAGAATCTCTTCGTTCCGAACGACTTCTTCGAAGGTTCGTTGGATGACTTCTGGAAACGGGTGCCGAGTCTCGATGCAGACTTTGAAGCCCGTCGTCAGGTATTGGAGAAAGAACATAAGCATTGGCGTTTTGTAGCCAAACTGGAAGACGGAAAAGCTTCTGTCGGACTTCAGGAAGTGGGTGCCAACCATCCTTTCTACGGACTGGAAGGCAGCAACAACATCATCTTGCTGACTACGGAACGCTATAAAGAATATCCGATGATGATTCAAGGATACGGCGCCGGTGCCGGAGTAACGG
>ERZ779852.2332-NODE-2332-length-15722-cov-5.364269_pt1 | contig 15722 bp, 12 predicted proteins | sample MGYA00511559_ERZ779852 | MGnify/ENA primary metagenome ERZ779852 (study PRJEB29588, sample SAMEA2157977) | human gut metagenome | biome: human gut; feature: human-associated habitat; material: faeces | place: Denmark | collected 2008/2010 ...
ATCGTACCGCCCGCCGCCGCAGACGGTCCCCTGTGCGCCGATGCCGGTCGCGACAAATTCAAACACCGTGCGTCGCGCGGGACGCCCCTCCCTGTCCTGGAACCAGGCCGGCGCGTAAAGCACGCCGTTTTCATCCAGCCAGTCCTTGGAAATTTTCTCCTCCATCCAACGGCCCATCACGGACTTTCCTGCGTCGCCGTTCACAATGCAGGCATCGAAATAGGAGTGGAGAATAGACAGGGTGGAAAACCGGTGCTCCGAAAGCTGGCGCAATGCGTCGGCGGCGTGCACCGTCACGGTCTCACCCTCCTCGAGCCCCTCGGGAAGGGGTTCGGCAATAGCTCCGGAGAATACCCACGGGTGAAAACGGTCGAGCGATTCTTCTTTGCCGCGTTTTAGTCGTATGGTTTTGAGTGCCATTGCGTTATGCTATTTTATGAAGAAGCGGTATATGTCGTTGGAGTTGGCGTAGATCAGCAGGGCGAGCAGAAACAGCATGCCGGCGGTCTGGGCGTACTCCAGGAATTTTTCGGATGGTTTGCGGCGGGTGACCACTTCCCAGATGAGAAACATTACATGGCCGCCGTCGAGCGCGGGGATGGGGATGATGTTCATGAATCCGAGGATGATGCTCAGGAAGGCGGTCATCTCCCAGAAGGTGCGCCAGTCCCAGGTGGCGGGGAAAAGCGAACCGATGGCGCCGAAGCCGCCGATCTGCTGCGCTCCCTCCTTGCTGAAGAGGTGCTTGAGCGACCCCACATAGCTGACGAGCATGCCGGTGCCGGTGCGGATACCTACAGGCACGGCTTCAATCACATTGTAGGAGGTGGTCTCCCACTCGAACACCTGGTCGGGAGCCATGAGGCCGAATCCCAGTTTGCCACCCTCAGTGGGGGTGGCGTTGAGGGTGAACTGCTTGCCGTCGCGGAGCACGGTCACGGTGGTGGGCTTGCCTGCATACGCCAGGAGGGCCGGCACCATCTCGGTGTAGGAGGGGGTGAGGCTGTCGCCTACGGCCACTATGCGGTCGCCCTCTTTGATGCCCGCCTCATAGGCCGGCTCGCCGTGCATCACCTGCTTGACGAACACCGGCAGACGGATGGCCATGGGCGCGCGGTCCTGCGGCAGGCGCATCACGGCGTCGGAGGGGAGATGGATGGTGACGGTGTCGGTGTGGTTGCGGAGCACCTTCACTTCCGAAGCCTCGAGCATGTCGAGCAGAGCGGTGCGCTTGCGCGAATCTATCAGCTCGCCGTCGGCGGTGAGGAGGATGTCGCCGTTGCGAAATCCGAGCGCCTGAGCCTCGGGCACAAAGTCCATACCCTCGTAGGCGTTCTGCAGCGGGATGGTCTTCTCTCCCCAGTAGAGTGCGATGCCGGTGTAGATGATGAAGGCGAGGAGGAAGTTGTTGAGCACACCGCCCACCATCACCATGAGGCGCTGCCAGGCCGGCTTGCTGCGAAATTCCCAGGGCTGCGGAGGCTGAGCCATCTGCTCCTTGTCCATCGACTCGTCGATCATGCCGGCGATCTTCACGTATCCGCCCAGCGGGAGCCAGCCGATGCCGTAGGTGGTCTCGGAGTTTTTCGGCTTCCATTTGGCCAGTGAGAACCATGGATTGAAGAAGAGATAGAATTTTTCTACGCGGATCTTGAAGATGCGCGCCCAGATGAAGTGGCCAAACTCGTGTATGATGACAAGAAGTGACAGAGCCACGACGAGCTGCGCTGCTTTTATGAGAAATGTTTCCAAAATATCGGTGTCTGTAGTGGTGAATATTGCGTGATGTATGGTCAATCAGTAGCTTCCGGCGCGTCAGCCCGGCAGAAGCGACTCGGCATAGCGCCGGGCGGCGGCGTTGGTCTCCACATAGTCGGCCAGCGTGGGATGCTCCACGAAGGGGATGCGCTCGAGAGTGTCGGTGATGAGCGTGTAGATGCGTGTGAATGGGATGCGGCCATGCAGGAAGGCTGCCACAGCCACCTCGTTGGCGGCGTTGATCACACAGGCGGTGTTGCCGCCGCGCCGCAGGGCGAAATGGCCGAAATCTATGGCAGGGAAGCGCTTGCGGTCAGGCTCCTCGAAGGTGAGTGAGGCCATCCGTTGGATGGTCAGCGGAGAGTCGGAGGTGGGGAGACGGTGGGTCTCGCCGAGGGCGTAGCGGATGGGCAGACGCATGTCGGGCACCCCCAGCTGCGCCTTGACGGCACCGTCGATAAATTCCACCATCGAGTGGACTATGCTCTGCGGATGCACCACGGCCGAGATGCGGTCGGGCTCCATGCCGAAAAGCCATCGCGCCTCGATTATCTCGAAGGCTTTGTTGACCATAGTGGCCGAGTCGATGGTGATTTTGGCTCCCATGGCCCAGTTGGGGTGGTGGAGGGCATCCTTGACCGTCACATGCTCGAGCTGCTCTGCCGACATGCCGCGGAAGGGACCACCCGAGGCTGTGATGATGAGACGGCGCACCGACTCGGGGTCCTCGCCCTGAAGGCACTGGTAGATGGCCGAGTGCTCTGAGTCGACCGGATAGAGCCGCGAGGGGGAGGCGCCGAGGGCTGCCGTGACTATGTCGCCGGCCACCACCAGGGTCTCCTTGTTGGCCAGGGCTATATCCTTGCCGGCGCCTATGGCGCGCAGGGTGGGTGCGAGGCCGCTGTAGCCCACGGTGGCAGTGACCACGGTGTCGAAGCAGTCGGCGGCCATGGCGTCGTTGATGGCACCCTGACCGGCCGCAGTGGCGATACCGAGCTGCTCGAGGGCGTCTTTGAGTTTCCAGTATTTCGTAGTGTCGGCGATCACAGCCATCTCAGGGCGCCATATCTGGGCCTGAAGGATGAGGGTGTCGACCTTCGATCCGGCCACCAGCACGGTGGGGCGGAAGCGGTCGGGGTATTCTTCGATGACCTGGAGGGTCTGAGTGCCGATGGAGCCGGTGCTGCCGAGCACGGCTATTCGCTTGTATGGGGTATTGTTATCTTTCGCCATTGTCCGTATTTTCGGAATGGCAAAGTTACGCAATTTAGCCCAAATAAAAAAAGGTGATACGCGCGTATCACCTTTTTTAGCAATTGCCGGGGCCTTGCCGGCCCTTACGGGACCCTTGCGGGATCCTCCGTGGCGCTCAGCGCCGCGCAGGAAGCGGGATTTTCAGTATTTGTGGTCGTCGGTCTCCACCTCTTTGGCCGTGATGGCTGGATTGGTCATCTTGTGCCATACGTAGGCTATGTAGCCGATGACTATGGGGAGCAGAAGCGTTACCCAGGCCATGGTGGTGAGGGTAAACTCGCTCGAGGAGGCGTTGGTGATGAAGAGCGAGCTCTCGGGATGGGTGGTGGAGGGGAGGAAGGCGGTGTTGTTGTAGCCACTGATGCAGAAGAGGCAGGTGACTACGAGCACCACACCGATGCCGGCCCACCAGAAGCCGCCGCGGAAGGTCTCGGAGAGCGATGCGCGGATGATGGCGTAGAGCACCATGAGCACGCCGATGAGGAAGATGGCGCCTATCCACCAGAGGTCGATGAGATTAAAGAAATATTTGTGGGGTACTTCGGCCACAAATCCGTCCTCGGTCATCGTGTAGCCGGGGGCCATGAAGAGCGCGAAGAGGAAGGAGAGGAAGAGCAGCACGAAGATGGTGCCGTTGATGAGCACGGAGGTGCGGCTGCGGCGCATGAAGTCGGTCTCCTCCTGAGCTTTGACATAGTCGCGGATGAAGAGCGAGCCGAGGGTGCGGGCCAGGAAATAGACGGTGAATCCGAGCAGCAGAGTGGGGATGGAGAAGATCAGGTTGAAGCCGTGAGAGCTGTTCCACACCGATATAACGGGAGCCGAGGGGTCGAGGATGCTCGAACGCACCACCTGGAAGTCGGCGCCGAAAAACTGCATCCCCACAGCCACGCCGAGGAGCACACATCCGAAGAATCCGTTGATCCACAGGAAGATGTCGTAGGTGGCGGTGCCGAAGATATTGCCGGGCTTGGAGCGGAACTCATAGCTGACGGCCTGCAGGATGAAGCTCAGCAGGATGAGCATCCACAGCCAGTAGGCGCCGCCGAAGCTGGTGGAATAATAGAGAGGGAACGAGGCGAAGAAGGCGCCGCCGAAGGTGACCAGAGTGGTGAAGGTCAATTCCCACTTGCGTCCGAGTGCATTGACGATGAGCGATTTGCGCTGAGGGTCGCGCTGGCCCCAGATCATGGTCTGTCCGCCCTGTACGAAGAGGAGGAACACCAGGATGCCGCCCAGCAGCGAGATGATGAACCACCAATATATCTGTAATGCTTCCATATTGTTGTCGAAGTGTTAGAAATTAGGTGAAAATCAGTGTTTTGAGCCCTCCTCGGGGCCGTTGATGATGTCGCGGTGCGAAGCCTTGGCAATCTCGCGGCACATGATGCTGATATCGGCCACGATCAGTGCGGCGAAGACGGCCACGAACATCCAGAAGGTGAGCTGCACCGAGCCCGACGAGATGGCCGAGATGGCGGCGCGGCAGGGGAGCAGCCCCTCGATGGTCCAGGGCTGACGGCCCACTTCGGCGGTGACCCATCCGGCCTCGCTCACGAGCCACACGATGGGGATGCTGATGATGCCGAAGAAGATTACCCACTTGTTTTCAAGCACATGAGGCTTGCGGTAGCTGAGGATGAGCATGGCGATGAAGAGGAGCAGCAGATAGCCGCCGCCCATTACCATCACACGGAATGCGTAGAAGGTGAGCGCCACCGGCGGTATGGCGTCGGAGGGGCTGTCGAGGTAACCGTAGCCGAAGTAGGGAAAATCGGCCATGAAAGCCTCGCGGCTGGCGGCCATAGCTTCGGTATCGCCCTCGGCGCGGGCTTTGTCGTAGATGCGCAGGGCTTCCTGGGCGGCGCGTCCGCGGGCTATGCGGTCGGCATAGCTTACGGTGTTGATAGTGTCGCCGTTGGCGTCGAGACTCACGCCGTCGATGATGTCGGCGATGCCGGGCACGAAGCTGTGCATGTCGTGGTTGGCGAGAATCGAAAGCCCGTAGGGGATGGATATTTCGCCAAGGATGGCGGGCTCGTCATTGTCGACGGTTTTGGCGGGGTTGACAATGCCGAAAGCCACGAGGCTCTGCCCCTGATTGCCGTGGTACAGACCCTCCATGGCGGCGAGCTTCATCGGCTGCTTCTCGGCTACCTGCACGGCCGAGCCGTCGCCGGTGTAGATGGTGAGCAGGATGCCGGCCAGGCCCACCCACGAAGCGATCTTCATTGAGTCTTTGGCCATCTCCACATTGCTCTTGCGGAGGAGGAACCAGCAGCTGACGCCCACTACGAATACACCTCCGAGCACCCAGCCCGAGAGCACGGTGTGGAAGAACTTTTTGACAGCCACCGGCGAGAGCGCCACGTCGGCGAAGGAGGTCATCACATTGCGCATCTGGTCGGGGTCGAAGGTCATACCCACGGGATATTGCATCCAGGCGTTGGCCACGAGGATCCAGTAGGCCGATAGGCAGATGCCGATGGCGGTGAGCCATGTGGCGGCGAGGTGGAATCCCTTGCTGACACGCTTCCAGCCGAAGAACATCACCGCGATGAAGGTGCTCTCGAGGAAGAAGGCCGCAATACCTTCGATGGCGAGGGGCGCTCCGAAGATGTCGCCGACAAACCACGAGTAGTTGCTCCAGTTGGTGCCGAACTCAAATTCGAGGATGATGCCGGTGGCCACGCCGCAGGCGAAGTTGATGCCGAAAAGGAGCATCCAGAACTTGGCAATGCGTTTCCAGCGCTCATTGCCGGTCTTGTAATAGATACTTTCCATAATGCCGACAATCAGCGATAGACCAATGCTGAGCGGCACGAAAATCCAGTGGATGATGGCTGTGAGTGCGAATTGTGCTCTCGACCAGTCGACGGTGCTTAAAAGTTCGTCCATGTGTTAGATGTATGGTGATAAAAAATGTTATTCTTTGTTGCCAGGAGAGAGGATCGCAAGGGTATAATTGTGGTTATCTGCCGGTGAGGGCGGTGCGCACGGCCTGTGCCCGCGCTTCGTCGTCGGGATAGTTCTCCTCAAGTATGTCGGGGAAGAAAAACAGCTTGAACACCAGGAAGATGATGGCAAGTTTGATGATGATGATCATCCATAGCCGGCGTCCCACGGTCATCGACCGGAAACCATCGGCGTACATGCTCCATGCTTTATGGAAAAATCCCTCTTTTTTCATCGGTTTAGACTGGCGCGGGGCCGGGGTGTGGAAAAATTTTGTTGCAAAGTTGGGCGTTTCTGTTTAACTTTGTCCTGCTTTTCCGACACCGCAGCCCGGTGTATCGGAATGCAAAATTAAAAAAACTTTTTTTAATACAAATTTATTGCGGCAAAAGTTGAAAAAATATTCCGTCGGCATGCATCCGCGCTCGGCGCGGGGGAGGAGCATGATGATAGCGAATAGCATGATTTTCAGGCCGCAGCAAATCTAAAACAGTATAAAGGTAAAATGGCAAACTGGTTTGAATGTAAGATCCGTTACGACAAGACCCAGGAGAACGGGTCGATAAAGAAAGTGACCGAGCCCTATCTGGTAGACGCTCTGAGCTTCACCGAGGCCGAGGCCCGCATCATCGAGGAGATGACCCCCTTCATCAGCGGTGAGGTGGATGTCAACGCCGTAAAGCGCACCAAAATCTCGGAAATCTTCTGGGACGACTCCGCCGACAAGTGGTATCTGGTGAAGGTGGCTTTCATCACCATCGACGAGAAGACCGCACAGGAGAAGAAGTCGACTTCGCTTATCCTTGTCGCCGGCAACGACTTCAAGGGGGCCTATAACAACTTTATGGAGGGTATGAAGGGCACCATGGCCGACTTTGAGATCACCTCTATCACCGAAACCCCGCTGATGGACGTGTATAAGGTGAAGCTGTCGGGCGACAACACCCCCAAGGCCGAAGAGAAGGCATGACCCGAATCATGACCGAAACCAAAAGATGAAGTCATGACCGAAATAGAGCAAAATCTGGCACGCATCCGCTCCACGCTCCTTGAGGGCGTGGAGCTGGTGGCCGTGTCGAAATTTCACCCCGCAGAGGCTATCCGCGAAGCCTACGACGCCGGGCAGCGCCTCTTTGGCGAAAGTCGCGTGCAGGAGCTGCAGACCAAGGTGCCTGTGCTCCCCGTCGACATCTCGTGGCACTTCATCGGCCACCTGCAGACCAACAAGGTGCGCCCTCTGCTGCGGCTCCGCCCGGCTATGATAGAGAGCGTCGACTCGCAGCGCCTGCTCGACGCCATCGACGCCGAGGCCGAGCGCCAGGGTATCGTGCAGCGCGTGCTGATGCAGGTGCATGTGGCCCGCGAGGAGACCAAGACCGGTTTTCTCCCCGAGGAGCTCCTGGATTACTTCCGCTCTCGCCGCTTTGAGCATCTCAAAGCCACACACATCTGCGGAGTGATGGGGATGGCCTCCAACACCGACGATATGGAGCGCGTCCGTGCTGATTTTCAGGCTATTGCTGCCACAAAACGTGCCATCGGGGAGGTAGCTCCCGATCTGCGCGGCTTCGACATGCTCAGCATGGGCATGAGCCACGATTATCTGATTGCCATGCAGGAGGGAGCCACCCTGGTGAGAGTGGGCTCGGCCATTTTCGGCGAGAGATGCTGAAAAACATCTTGTACAAGGCAAAATAAATGTGTATATTTGCAAATCTGTTTGGCCGCGACCGCCGCGAAGGGACCCGGAAGCCGCCGCAGGCAGCTTCTCACGGACTGAGGCCGGCTCATGACCGCATGCAAGTCCGATAATAAACGCAATCAATAAACTAACTATAAAAAATTACCTTAAAATCAAGTAAATTTGCTATGAATCAGAAGAAAGCAGGCTCCCAGGGGAACCTCATAGCAATCATTGCAATGTTCTTCCTCTTTGCAATGATTTCGTTCGTAACCAACCTCGCCGCTCCTATCGGCACCATCTGGGGTTACAAGTTTGAAGGAAGCGGTGTGCTCGGCATGATGGGCAACATGATGAACTTCCTCGCATACCTTATCATGGGTATCCCCGCCGGAAAGCTGCTCACCAAAATCGGGTATAAGAAAACAGCCCTCTGGGCAATGGGCATCGGCTTTTTAGGCCTTTTCGTACAGTGGATTTCGAGCCTCGAGAGCCTCGGCGCCATCAATGTATATGAAAGCACCTCCGAGGTGACGGTCGACGGCGTAGCTACCACGAAAGTGCTCGCAGTGCCCATGAGCTTCGTAGTTTACCTGCTCGGCGCCTTCATCTGCGGTTTCTGCGTGTGCATGCTCAACACCGTGGTCAACCCCATGCTCAACCTCCTCGGCGGCGGCGGCAACAAGGGCAACCAGCTCATCCAGGCCGGCGGCTCGCTCAACTCGCTCTCCGCTACCCTCACCCCCTTCTTCGTAGGTATGCTCATCGGTCAGCTTACCCCCGAGACCACCATGCAGGCTGTAAGCCCGCTGCTCTGGGTGGCTATGGGTGTGTTCGCCGTTTCGTTCGTGATCATCTCCTTCGTGGCTATCCCCGAGCCCAACCTCAACAAGGGCGGCAAGAAGGTGAAATACAGCCACTCTCCCTGGAATTTCCGTCACCTCGTGCTCGGTGTGATCGGTATCTTCTTCTATGTAGGTATCGAGGTAGGTATCCCCGGCACCCTCAACTTCTACCTCGCTGACCAGAGCGAGCGCGGCGCCGAGCTGGTGGGCAACGCATCGGTAATCGCCGGTTCGATCGTGGCCATCTACTGGCTGCTCATGCTCGTGGGCCGCTTCCTCTCCACTATCATCAGTGGCGCAGTGAGCACCCGTGCGCAGATCATCACCGTCACCTCTGTAGGTATCGTGCTCGTGGTAGCCGCTATCCTTACCCCCAAGAGCTGCACCATGGCAGTGCCCGCATTCATCGCTGAGAACGCTCAGGTGCCTGTAAGCGCCATCCTGCTCGTGCTCTGCGGCCTCTGCACCTCGGTAATGTGGGGCGGTATCTTCAACCTCGCCGTTGAGGGTCTCGGCAAATACACCGCTCAGGCTTCCGGCATCTTCATGATGATGGTAGTTGGCGGCGGCGTGATGCCTCTGATCCAGAACTGGATTGCCGACATGGCCGGCTACATGGCTTCCTACTGGCTGATTGTGGCCATGCTCGCTTACCTATTCTTCTACGGCGTAAGCGGCTCGAAGAATGTCAACACCGATATCCCCGTCGACGACGAAGTGATCGACGCTCTCTGATCCCGCCGGCAAGCGCTGTGAACATATGCCGCACCTGCCGTGTAAATATATATGTGTAAGCGTATGCCGCTGACAGAATAAAATCCGCCTCCGGAGGCACACTTTCTGACCCCCGGAGGCGGATTTATGGAACAACCAATAAACCAAGACAACAACAATGAACACCGAAGTAATCAACAAAGCAGCCAACACCATCCGTGTGCTTTCAGCTTCAATGGTGGAGAAGGCCAAATCGGGCCATCCCGGAGGCGCCATGGGCGGTGCCGATTTCATAAACGTGCTTTATTCGCAGTTTCTCGTCACCGACCCCGACGACCCCACGTGGATAGCCCGTGACCGTTTCTTCCTCGACCCCGGACATATGTCGCCGATGCTCTACAGCGTGCTGGCGCTGACGGGGAAATATACCATCGCCGAGCTGCAGCAGCTGCGCCAGTGGGGCAGTGTGTGCCCCGGTCACCCCGAGCTCGATGTGGAGCGCGGTGTGGAGAATACTTCGGGTCCCCTCGGTCAGGGCCATACCATGGCCGTAGGATGTGCCATCGCCGAGCGCTTCCTGCAGGCCCGCTTCGGCGACGTGGTGGCCCACAAGACCTATGCCTTCATCTCCGACGGCGGCGTGCAGGAGGAGATCTCGCAGGGTGCAGGGCGCATCGCCGGCTATCTGGGCCTGGCCAACCTGATCATGTTCTACGACAGCAACAAGGTGCAGCTCTCCACCGACGTCGACGCCGTTGACCGCGAGGATGTGGCTATGAAATATCGCGCCTGGGGCTGGAATGTGCTTGATGTCGACGGCACCGATCCTGTGGCTATGGCCGATGCTCTGGCTGTGGCCAACGACGAGAAGAAGCGTCCGACGCTCATCATCGGCCACACCGTGATGGGCCGCGGCGCCGTCACCGCCACCGGCGAGAACTTCGAGGGCAAATGCTCCACCCACGGTCAGCCTCTGAGCAAATCGGGTGCCGACTTCGCCGCCACCATCCGCCATCTCGGCGCCGATCCCGAAAATCCCTGGATCATCCCCGCCGAGGTGCAGAAACTCTACGACGACCGCAACGCCGAGCTGCGCAAGATCGTCGGCGCCCGCCGTGCCGCTGAGGCCGAATGGACCAAGGCCAATCCCGAGCTGGCCAAGAAGCTCGACGACTTTGTCAACGGCAAGCTCCCCGAGATCGACTATCAGGCCATAGTGCAGAAGGCCAACTGCGCCACCCGCGCCGCATCGGCCGCCGTGCTCGACACCCTCGCTCAGAAGGTGGGCAACATGATAGTGAGCAGCGCCGACCTGGCCAACTCCGACAAGACCGACGGCTTCCTCAAGCGCACCCACGCTTTCGTCAACGGCGACTTCTCGGGCGCCTTCCTGCATGCCGGCGTGAGCGAGCTCACCATGGCTGCAATCATGAACGGTATAGTGCTCCACGGCGGTATGATCGCCGCCTGCGGCACATTCTTCGTATTCTCCGACTACATGAAGCCCGCAGTGCGCATGGCAGCCCTGATGGAGCTCCCCGTGAAATATATCTGGACCCACGACGCCTTCCGCGTAGGTGAGGACGGCCCCACCCACGAGCCTGTGGAGCAGGAAGCTCAGATACGCCTCATGGAGCAGCTGCGCAACCTCTCGGGCAAGCCTTCGGTGCTGGTGCTCCGCCCGGCCGACGCCGCCGAGACCACAGTGGCATGGCAGATGGCGATGGACAATACCGATACCCCCACAGCGCTGATCCTCACCCGTCAGGATGTGAAAGATCTCCCCGCCGCCACCGGCAACCGCTATCAGGAGGCCCTCGGCGCCCGCATGGGCGGCTACACCGTGATGGATACCCCTCACCCGAAGGTGATCCTAGTGGGCAACGGCTCGGAAGTGTCGCTGCTGTGCGAGGTCGCCACGCTGCTCGAAGCCGGCGAGGTGCCCTGCCGCGTAGTGTCGGTGCCTTCGATCGGCCTCTTCGAGGAGCAGGACAAGGAGTACCGCGAAAGCGTCATCCCCACCCACGGAGTGCCCGTCTTCGGCCTCACCGCCGGATTGCCCTCCACACTGCGCAGTGTGGTAGGTGCCAACGGCAAGGTCTACGGCCTCGACCACTTCGGCGCTTCGGCTCCCTACAAGGTCCTCGACGAGAAATTCGGCTTCACCCCCCAGAACATCCTCGACCAGGTGCTGAAATTTATCGGCAAGTAAGCGCTCGCCGGCTATATGCCTGTATATATAGGTGAGATAGATCCGATAGACCCTATAGGCCTGATACGCCCGTATCCTTCCACCATAGGAGGCGCGAAATGTTAAATATGGGCGGAAAATAGGCCGGCGCTGAACCTCCGGAAATCGGAAACAGTTATAAATTTATAAGCGAAGTGAAAAAATGCAGTGAAGTGCGATTCGCATATTCGCCGAAAAACGCCCGAAGTTGCAAATTTTCATCTGTAAATGTGAATTTATTAAAAAAAAAGTTTTAACTTTACACCGAATTTTGCACCGTGTATCCTGCGGAGTCTCCCGAAGGGGTGATCGTGAGGATATTATGGTGGAAAATCTGAATTTTTAACCCTTCGGGCGGTGGATATGCACCCGGGGGATAACATTCAGGCCGCACAGGCTCTTTACGCCGGGCCGCGACGCACACAGCGGAGCGACACTGCGCATAGATGCAACGGGGGATGTGGCGCATTATCAATTTGATAATGAGAGAGATAATAAAATTTTCATAAATATCAACAAAACGTTTTTACTTTATCTATGAAAAAGAGTTCTATTTTAGCATTTGGCTTCGCTCTGCTTGCCGGCAGCGCTTTTGCCCAGAATGCACAGGAAGTTACCTACGTTGAGGATCCCTCGCAGGGCTACCTGTTCAACAAGTTCAACGCCAACTGGTTTATCCAGGCAGAAGGCGGTGTAGCTATGGGCTTCACCGATAGCGACGTATATCGCAAAGTCGGCGACCGTTTCACTCCTGCTGCTTCTCTGTATGTTGGCAAGTGGTTCTCACCCATCCTCGGTGCCCGTATCGGTGCTGACTTCATGTCGATCAAGGGTCTGACCAAGTTTGAGGACGCTTACGGCGCACAGCCCTGGGAGCGCATGGTAGGTGACAAATACAAAACCCGCCTCAACTACGCAGGTCCCGCCTTCGACGTAATGCTGAGCCTTACCAACTGGTGGTGCGGCTACAAGCCCAACCGCGTTTACAACGCATACGTTTACGCCGGTGCCGGTCTCTACTGGACCCTCGGCAAGGTTGCCAAAGAAGGCAAGGTTGACGAATATGAGTGGAAGAACCTCCACGACCGTACCATCGCTATGCGTGCCGGTCTTACCCAGGACTTCAACATCACCCGTCACTTCGCTCTCGGTCTCGACCTCCGCGCTACTGCCCTCGACAACAACTCCGACGGCAACGGCAAGACCGCTATCGTAGGTGAGGCCCTCCTTACCGCTACCTTCAAGCTCGGCAAGAGCGACTGGAACGCTCCTATCGTTCCCGTTTGTCCTCCCGCAGAAAACTGCGACGAGTACCGCGCACGTCTCCAGGCTGCTGATGCCCGCATCGCCGACCTCGAGAGCCAGCTCAAGGCTTGCCTCGCTCGCCCCGTTGAGAAGCAGGTTGTCACCAAGGCTCCCCTTGCTACCATCTACTATCCCTGCAACGTTTACCGTCTGACTTCGGTTGACCGCAAGGTGCTCGAGAGCGTAGCCAATGTAATGAAGGCTGAGCCCAACCAGAAGTACACCCTCACCGGCTGGGCCGACAACTACACCGGTACCGACGCCATCAACATCCGTCTGCGCAAGAACCGTGTTGAGACCGTTAAGAAGCAGCTCATGCGCTACGGCGTAGCTGAGGGCCAGCTTAACGCTACCACCAACAACGGCAACCGTGTAGACCTTGGCGACAAGTGCCTCACCCTCGACCGTGCCGTGACCATCGAAGCTGAATAATCTCCGATTGATAAGCAAAGCCTAATATGGCGCCCGCGCTTTCCGGATTTCCGGAGACCGCGGGCGCTGCTTTTTTAGTGCTTAGTGTTAAGAGCTCAGTGAACCATCCGGGCACCTTCGGACTCCGTCCTCAGCGCAGTCCCTCGGCTGGAACAAGAGGGGAGAGGGGGAGGATTTGCAAAAATTAGGAGGAGAGTGGCGGGGGTATGGAACATTATTGCTAAATTTGCAGAGCATTTCAGGCACCATATAAAAACCGGGAAATGTAGTTGACTTATACCGGGGAACTAATCGAAAACAGATAAAAATAGATACAGGAGACGGATGATAATAAAAAGGTTATACAGGTTCATGCTCAAGAGCTTTCTGCCTCTGTTTCTGATGACATTTTTCATCTGCCTGTTCATTGTGCTCATGCAGTTTCTCTGGCGCTATATCGATGACCTTGTGGGCAAGGGTCTGGAGGTGCATGTGATCGGCGAGCTCTTCTTCTACGCGGCTCTGACGATGGTGCCGATGGCGCTGCCGCTGGCCATACTGCTGGCGTCGCTGATGACGTTCGGCAACCTCGGCGAGCGGTTTGAGCTGACGGCCATCAAGGCGTCGGGCATATCGCTGATGAAGGCTATGAAGCCGCTGGTGATTTTCATAGCTCTGGTGGCTGTTGGGGCATTTTTCTTCCAGAACTATGTGCTGCCGGTGGCGCAGACCAAGATGTGGACGCTGCTCTACTCGGTGCGCCAGAAGTCACCCGAGCTGGAGATCCCCGAGGGGGTGTTCTACGACCAGATACCGGGCTACAACTTCTACGTGGAGAAGAAAGACCGCGAGAGCGGCACTCTCTACGACATGATGATCTACGATGTGTCGCGCGGCTTTGAAAACTCACGCATCATCCTGGCCGACTCGGGCCATCTGAAGCTGGCCGACGACAAGCAGCACCTATTCCTGCAGCTATACAGCGGCGAGCAGTTTGAGAATCTGAAGGAGAACAACGGCGCTACGCCCCGCTCGGGCAACCAGCCTTACCGCCGCGAGTCGTTCGATCTCAAGGAGATACTTTTGGTTTTCGATACCAACTTCAACCGCATGGACGAGAGCGGCATGCGCAACCAGTATGTAGGCAAAAACATCGAGGAGCTGCGGGCCACCATCGACTCGGTGACCCAGCGCGTCGACTCGGTGGGCGCCATCTATGCGCGCGAACTCAAGGAGACGGCCTATCTGCGTGTGCCTTATTACCATACCGACTATGTCGACGGCGAGCGCGTGGAGACGGCACAGCAGCCCGTGGCCATGGACCGTCCGGAGAATATCGACTCGCTTTTCTACTACAAGCGCCCCGAGATGACGGCTACATACCTGCATCAGGCGCTCCTCAAGGCCGAGCGGATGAAGCAGGACTACGAGTTTAAGAGCTACGCCATGCAGGACGACCGCAAGACCATCCGCCGCCACGACATAGAGCTGCAGAAGAAGTTCACGCTGTCGTTTGCCTGCCTGATCTTCTTCTTTATCGGCGCACCGCTTGGCGCCATCATCCGCAAGGGCGGCCTCGGCGCTCCGCTGGTCATCTCAGTGCTCCTATTCATCGTCTACTACATCATCGACAATACCGGCTACAAGATGGCCCGCGACGGCAAGATAGCCGTGTGGGAGGGTATGTGGCTCAGCTCGTCGATCCTGCTCCCCTTGGGTGTATTCTTCACCTACAAGGCGGTGAAGGACTCGGCGGTATTCGACATCGACGCTTACAAGAATATGATCCACCGCCTCACCGGGCGCCTGCACCGCGAGCTGGAGGTGAAAGAGTTTGTGATGCAGGAGGTAGACCCGCAGGAGGCCATCAGGCAGCTGCATGAGCTGATAGCTGCGTGCGAGGCTCTGCAGACCTCCTACCGCAAGATGGGGATACTGAAGCGGGCGATGTATCTTTTCCGCAAATTCCCGCAGCGCGACGGCGCTCAGGCTGAGCTCAACGATGTGGTGGACTATCTGTCGAACACCCGACAGGTGAAGGTGATAAGGATGGTCAACGAATTCCCATTCCAGCTCACCACGCGCACCGTGGAGCAGACCATAGATGTCGCCTGCAAGCTTGTGGAGCTTATCGGCCGCGAGCCGGTGAACGAAGCTGCAGGCGAGGGCGTTGAAGATACAGGGACAGGGGAAAATCAAACCGACAAAACCGAAAATACTGACAGCGACAATGAATGACTGTGACAACAAGCCTAAAGTGAGACTTGACCGTATAGAGGATGCCATCGAGGATTTCCGCGAGGGCAAAATGGTGATCGTGGTCGACGATGAAGATCGCGAAAACGAGGGCGACCTCATCGTGGCCGCCGAAAAGATCACACCCGAGACGGTGAACTTCATGCTGAAGAACGCCCGCGGTGTGCTCTGCGCTCCGCTGAGCATATCGCGCTGCCATGAGCTGGGGCTGGAGCCGCAGACCACCCACAACACTTCGATGCTCGGCACACCCTTCACCATCACTGTCGACAAGCTCGAGGGGTGCACCACCGGAGTGTCGGCCGAGGATCGT
>ERZ779852.2336-NODE-2336-length-15683-cov-6.190363_pt1 | contig 15683 bp, 11 predicted proteins | sample MGYA00511559_ERZ779852 | MGnify/ENA primary metagenome ERZ779852 (study PRJEB29588, sample SAMEA2157977) | human gut metagenome | biome: human gut; feature: human-associated habitat; material: faeces | place: Denmark | collected 2008/2010 ...
GCTCAGCGGTAGAGCACTTCCTTGGTAAGGAAGAGGTCCCGGGTTCAAGTCCCGGCATCGGCTCAAGTCATCGCAACACAAGAACACAGCCCCGACAGTGCTATGTCATTGCCGCGGTGTGTTGTTGAAAGTCGGTCGACACCACATGCAGCCTCCGGCACGCTTAGATACCCTTCTCGCTCGCAATGAGGGAGTAGAGCCCGGGCGACCGGGAGCATTTTTGCGAGATTACCCCCGGCAAAAGCGAGAGCGCTTAGCCGCTCGGGGATGAATCGAAGACGCAAGGATGGCTCAGCTGCAGTGGAAGCAACCTCCGGCATTCCCAACAGGCGTCTAAAGAGACGCAAGCGGTCTGAAAAGGCTTAGGTGGTCTGAAAAGGCACGAGGCGGTCTAAAGACACGCAAACGATCTAAAAAGGCGCAAACGGTCTGAAAAGAAACGAGGCGTCGGAAGAGACTGGTCGGCGGGCGACGAAGAGGCGACGACACCGTTCTTCGGTATCCGGGTAAGCGATTCCCTTTCAGAGATAGAACGCCGGATGCGGGGAAAAAGTTAAATTTGATTTAATCATTTTTCAAAACAAATAGCAAAGTTATGGCTAAAGAGAAATTCGAAAGAACCAAACCGCATGTTAACATCGGTACTATCGGTCACGTGGACCACGGTAAGACCACTCTGACCGCTGCCATTACCACCGTTCTGGCAAAGAAAGGTCTCTCTGAAGTTAAGTCGTTCGACCAGATCGACAACGCTCCCGAGGAGAAAGAGCGTGGTATCACAATCAATACCGCCCACGTAGAATACGAAACCGCCAACCGCCACTACGCACACGTAGACTGCCCGGGACACGCTGACTATGTGAAGAACATGGTAACAGGTGCCGCTCAGATGGACGGTGCAATCATCGTGGTTGCCGCTACCGACGGTCCTATGCCCCAGACCCGCGAGCACATCCTTCTCGCCCGTCAGGTGAACGTGCCCCGTCTGGTTGTTTTCCTGAACAAGTGCGACATGGTCGACGACGAGGAGATGCTCGAGCTCGTTGAGATGGAAATGCGCGAACTCCTCTCTGCCTACGAATATGATGGCGACGAGACTCCTATCATCCGTGGCTCTGCCCTCGGTGCTCTCAATGGCGAGCCCGAATGGGAGGCTAAGGTTATGGAGCTGATGGACGCAGTGGACACTTGGATCCCCCTGCCTCCCCGCGACATCGATAAGCCCTTCCTGATGCCTGTAGAGGACGTGTTCTCGATTACAGGTCGTGGTACAGTAGCCACCGGCCGTATCGAAACAGGTGTTGTCAAGGTAGGTGACGAGGTTCAGATCATGGGCCTTGGTGCAAACCTGAAATCGACCGTAACCGGTGTCGAGATGTTCCGCAAGCTTCTCGATCAGGGCGAGGCCGGCGACAACGTAGGTCTGCTTCTCCGCGGTATCGACAAGAAAGAGATCAAGCGCGGTATGGTAATCTGCCATCCGGGTGTTGTGAAGCCCCACAGCAAGTTCAAAGCTTCTGTATATATCCTGAAGAAGGAAGAGGGTGGCCGTCACACTCCGTTCCACAACCACTATCGTCCCCAGTTCTACATCCGTACACTCGACGTGACCGGTGAGATCACTCTTCCCGAGGGTGTAGAAATGGTAATGCCCGGTGACCACGTAGAGATCATCGTTGACCTCATCACTCCGGTAGCATGCGATCAGGGTCTGCGTTTCGCCATCCGTGAGGGCGGCCGCACCGTGGGTTCGGGCCAGATCACCGAGATCCTCGACTAATCTTCGACCGCAAGGTTGACACATAAGTCATAGAAACTCCGGCAGACGCGTGCAGTCTGCAAGGACACAGGCAGGCGATGCCGGAGTTTTCTTAAATACGGGTTTAGCTCAGTTGGTAGAGCACTGGTCTCCAAAACCAGGTGTCGGGAGTTCGAGTCTCTCAACCCGTGCAAAAAAGTTAGAAATGAAGAAACTGAAATTACTTACGAATATAGAGGAGTCTTATGCCGAATTGCGCTATAAGACTTCTTGGCCTACTAAGACGCAGTTGATCAAAAGTGCTTGCATCGTGATGTTAGCTTCCGTGATTATCGCTCTGATAATCTTCGTCATGGATCAAGCCGTTGATTTTATCATGCACCTGATTTACAGCCTCGGCAAGTAATAGCTATGGAAAAGAAGCAGACTTCGGAAAATACGGTGAAAGCAGTGAAGAGCTCGGAAGCTCCGAAGCGTGCGTGGTATGTGCTGCGTGCGATTTCGGGCAAGGAAGCCAAGGTCAAGGAAGTGCTTGATGGAGCCATCAAGAACAGTGATTTGGGCAACTACGTGTTCCAGGTGCTCATCCCTACGGAGAAAGTTCTTACCATTAAAAACGGGAAAAAGGTTGTCAAAGAGAAGAACCTTTATTCCGGCTATGTGTTTGTAGAGGCCATACTCGTGGGCGAAGTGCAGCATGAGCTGGTGAACACCACCAACGTGATCGACTTTCTCAAGGGCCGCGGCAAGGATGCAAAACCCGAGCCGCTGCGCGAGAGCGAGGTGATGAGAATGCTGGGCACAGCCGACGACATCAACGAGAGTGCCGAGGATGCTGTAGTGGACTTCATGGTTGGCGAGATCGTTAAGATCAACGATGGCGCCTTCAGCGGATTCCACGGCAAAATCACTGAGGTGCTTCCGGAGAAGAAGAAAATCAGGATCGTGGTCAAGATTTTCGACCGAGAAACTCCTATGGAGCTTGAATATTCGAAGCTAGAGCGGGAATAACCAACACCGCCATCTCCCAAGGCGAAAGCCGCGCGGAGGAAGAAACGAAGCCGGACTTCAACGGGTAACGACGCGGAAGGCCGGCGCAATTCTGAAGCGTGGCAGCAACCGACGAGGGAAGCCTCGGAGAGGACCGGAAATCATGACAGTCCAATAACCCCGTTTTGGACAGCGTTCGCAAGTAAGCGCGACGGACCTTGACGGCAACGTCATCCCGAAGGTTACGCTCGGGGCCGAAGAGGCAACGGCGCGCGATTCGTAAAACCAAATAATGATTTAGAAACAATGGCTAAAGAAATTGCTGGACAGATCAAATTGCAGATTAAGGGCGGCGCAGCCAATCCTTCGCCTCCAGTAGGTCCTGCGCTGGGCTCCAAGGGTATCAACATCATGGAGTTCTGCAAGCAGTTCAACGCCCGCACCCAGGACAAAGCCGGCAAAGTGCTCCCTGTAATCATCACTTATTACACGGACAAGAGCTTTGACTTTGTAGTAAAGACTCCTCCTGTAGCAATCCAGCTGCTGGAAGCCGCCAAGGTGAAGAAAGGTTCGGCTCAGCCTAACCGCAACAAGGTGGCAGAGATCACATGGGAGCAGGTAAAGACTATAGCTACCGACAAGATGCCTGACCTCAACTGCTTCACAGTGGAGTCGGCAATGCGTATGGTGGCAGGCACAGCTCGCAGCATGGGTATCACCGTAAAGGGTACATTCCCTGAAACCATTTAAAAACTTCAATTGACATGGGTAAACTTACAAAGAACCAAAAGTTAGCTTTAGCTAAGATTGAAGCAGGGAAAGCATACTCGCTGGCCGAGGCAGCCGAGAAAGTAAAGGAGACCAACTATGCCAAGTTCGATGCCTCGTTCGACATCGACGTGCGTCTGGGTGTGGATCCCCGCAAGGCGAACCAGATGGTTCGTGGCGTTGTGACTCTGCCTCACGGCACAGGCAAAGTGGTACGTGTTCTCGTGCTTTGCACTCCCGATGCTGAGACCGCCGCTAAGGCAGCCGGGGCCGACTATGTAGGTCTCGACGAATATATCGAGAAAATCAAAGGTGGTTGGACAGATGTCGACGTGATCATCACTCAGCCCGCAATCATGGGTAAGATCGGTGCTCTGGGCCGTATCCTCGGTCCGCGCGGCCTGATGCCTAACCCCAAGAGCGGCACAGTGACCGTAGACGTGGCCAAAGCCGTTGAGGAGGTAAAGAAGGGCAAGATCGACTTCAAGGTTGACAAGAATGGTATCGTGCACACATCGCTGGGCAAGGTATCGTTCACCGCGGAGCAGATGAAAGACAACGCCCGCGAGTTCATCAACACTCTGATCAAGCTCAAACCTGCGACCGCCAAGGGTACATATATCAAGAGCATCTATCTTTCGAGCACGATGGGTCCCGGCATCAAGGTTGACTCAAAGACCATTGACGAATAATCTCTAAAAAGACTACGACAATGAAAAAGGAAGATAAAGCGATAATCATAGGCAAAATCGCCGATACCCTGAAGCAGTACAGCTGCTTCTACCTGGTAGAGACCGCCGGCCTTAACGCAGCCCGCACCTCGGATCTGCGCCGTGCCTGCGCCAATGCCGACATCAAGCTGATGGTGGTGAAGAACACTCTTCTCCACAAGGCTCTGGAGGGTATGGAAGGCAACTATGAAGAGATATATCCGGCCCTGAAGGAGAGCACCTCGATCATGTTCTCCAACGTGGGCAACGCTCCCGCCAAGCTGCTGAAGGACTTCAAGAAGAAGGAAGACACCCTGCCCCTGCTGAAGGCCGCTTATGTAGAAGAGACCGTATATGTAGGTGCCGACCAGCTTGACACCCTCGCAAGCATCAAGAGCAAGAACGAGCTTATTGCCGACGTTGTGGCTCTGCTGCAGTCGCCTGCGAAGAATGTTGTATCCGCTCTGACCAGCGGTGGCAGCAAGCTTCACGGCATCCTGGAGACCCTCTCCAAAAAAGAAGACTAACAAATCACAAACTTACGAACAAAACAAATAAAACATACAACAATGGCAGATTTAAAAGCTTTTGCAGAACAACTGGTTAACCTGACCGTAAAAGAAGTAAACGAACTCGCTCAGATCCTGAAGGACGAGTATGGTATCGAACCCGCTGCTGCTGCCGTAGCAGTTGCCGCAGGCCCCGCCGCAGGTGCTCCCGCCGCTGAGGAGAAGAGCGCATTCGACGTAGTGCTCAAGAGCGCAGGCGCTGCTAAGCTTCAGGTAGTGAAGCTCGTTAAGGAGCTGACCGGTCTGGGCCTGAAGGAAGCCAAAGAGATAGTAGACGGTGCTCCCAGCACTGTAAAGGAAGGCCTCTCGAAGGCTGACGCCGAGGATCTGAAGAAGAAACTCGAGGAGGCCGGTGCTGAAGTAGAGCTGAAATAATACCGCCTGTATCCCACATACAGGAAGAATGGTTAAGTGTCTGTGTAAACAGACGCTTAACCTTTTCTGCGTAATAAAGGGTGTGTGTTTAACTTAATTTGTGAAAGTTTGCGAAACTTTACGAAAGTTTAACACGCTAAAATTACCACAACTCCGGCAGCTGAGAGAGCTGCAACGCCCTGACAGTCAGTGAGGGAGCCTCGGCTCTGCAGGCTGTGGCAGGACGTAACGGGGCAGCCCGCCACGAGGCCCTCCGGGGCCGAAAAGCGAGATGCAGAGGCATCCGGGCTCCCCTCCCTTTCTCTCCACTCTCCCCTTAATGACAAAGAATTAGCATTTTTTTAGATGTCAACAGCAGTAGATAAACCCCGCGTAAATTTTGCCTCGGTAAAGAATCCGTTTCCTTACCCCGACTTTCTGGAGGTTCAGCTGAAGTCGTTCAAAGACTTTCTGCAGCTCGACACTCCTCCTGAAAAGAGGAATAACGAAGGCCTTTACAAGGTTTTTGCCGAGAATTTCCCCATTGCGGACACTCGCAACAACTTTGTGCTCGAGTTCCTGGACTATTACATCGATCCGCCGCGCTACACGATAGAAGAGTGTTTCGAGCGCGGACAGACCTACAGCGTGCCTCTGAAGGCCAAGCTGAAGCTGTATTGCACCGACCCCGACCACGAGGATTTCGCCACGGTGATACAGGACGTTTATCTCGGACCCATCCCCTACATGACAGAGAAGGGCACCTTTGTGATCAACGGTGCCGAGCGTGTGGTAGTGAGCCAGCTGCACCGTTCGCCGGGTGTGTTCTTCGGACAGAGCACCCATGCCAACGGCACGAAACTGTATTCGGCCCGCATCATCCCCTTCCGCGGCAGCTGGATAGAGTTCGCCACCGACATCAACAATGTGATGTATGCTTACATCGACCGCAAGAAGAAGCTCCCCGTGACCACTCTGCTTCGCGCCATCGGCCTGGAGACCGACAAGGATATCATCGATATCTTCGATCTTGCCGAGGAGGTGAAGGTCAACAAGACCAACCTCAAGAAGGTGATCGGCCGCAAGCTGGCCGCGCGTGTGGTGCACACATGGCAGGAGGACTTTGTCGACGAGGATACCGGCGAGGTAGTGTCGATAGAGCGCAACGAGATCATTCTCGACCGCGAGAGCATCATCGGCGAGGAGAATATCGACAAGATCCTCGAGTCGGGCGTAAGCACCATCCTGCTGCACAAAGAGCAGGAAAACAGCACTGACTATTCGATTATCTTCAACACTCTGAGCAAGGACCCCTCGAACTCGGAGAAAGAAGCCATACAATATATCTACCGGCAGCTGCGCAACGCCGAGCCGCCGGACGACGCGTCGGCGCGCGAGGTGATCACCAACCTCTTCTTCTCGGAGAAGCGCTACGATCTGGGCGAGGTAGGCCGCTACCGCATCAACAAGAAGCTCGGTCTGAGCACTTCGATGGATGTGCGCGTGCTCACCCGCGAGGATATCATCGAGATCATCAAATATCTCATAGAGCTTATCAACTCTAAGACCGATGTCGACGATATCGACCACCTGAGCAACCGCCGCGTGCGCACTGTGGGCGAGCAACTCTACAACCAGTTCGGAGTAGGTCTGGCCCGTATGTCGCGCACCATCCGCGAGCGCATGAATGTGCGCGACAACGAGGTGTTCACCCCCATCGACCTGATCAACGCCAAGACCATCTCGTCGGTGATCAACACCTTCTTCGGCACCAACGCCCTGAGCCAGTTCATGGACCAGACCAACCCTCTGGCCGAGATCACCCACAAGCGCCGTCTGTCGGCCCTGGGCCCCGGCGGTCTGTCGCGTGAGCGTGCCGGCTTCGAGGTGCGCGACGTGCACTACACCCACTACGGCCGTCTGTGCCCTATCGAGACCCCTGAAGGCCCGAACATCGGCCTTATCTCTTCGCTGTGCGTGTATGCCAAGATCAACGACCTCGGCTTCATCGAGACCCCCTACCGCACCGTGACCAACGGCAAGGTGGACCTCGACAACGACCATGTGACCTACCTCGCAGCCGAGGTGGAGGAGGGCAAAGTGATAGCCCAGGGCAACGCCCCCGTGCTCGACGACGGCACCTTCCGCAATCCGCGCGTCAAGGCACGCCTCGACGCCGACTTCCCTATCGTGCCCCCGAGCGAGGTGCAGCTGATGGACGTGGCACCGCAGCAGATCGCTTCGATCGCCGCATCGCTCATCCCCTTCCTGGAGCACGACGACGCCAACCGCGCCCTGATGGGATCGAACATGATGCGCCAGGCAGTGCCTCTGATGCGCTCCGAGGCTCCTATCGTGGGCACCGGCATCGAGGGTCAGCTGGTACGCGACTCGCGCACCCAGATCACTGCCGAGGGTGAGGGCGTGATAGAGTTTGTGGACGCTACCAAGATCCGCATCCGCTACGACCGCACCGAGGAGCAGGACTTCGTGGCCTTCGACGACCCCGTCAAGGAGTACCTGATTCCGAAATGGCGCAAGACCAACCAGAATACCACCATCGACCTTCGCCCGATATGCGACAAGGGTCAGCGCGTGCACGCCGGCGACATCCTCACCGAGGGCTATGCCACCGAGAACGGCGAGCTGGCGCTGGGCCGCAACCTGAAAGTGGCCTTCATGCCCTGGAAGGGTTACAACTACGAGGACGCCATCGTGCTCAACGAGCGCATGGTCAAGGAGGATATCCTCACCTCGGTGCATGTCGACGAATACAGCCTCGAAGTGCGCGAGACCAAGCGCGGCATGGAGGAGCTGACCTCCGACATCCCCAACGTGAGCGAGGACGCCACCAAGGACCTCGACGAGCGCGGCATCATCCGCATCGGCGCCCATGTGGTGCCGGGTGACATCATGATCGGCAAGATCACGCCTAAGGGGGAGAGCGATCCCTCGCCTGAGGAGAAGCTGCTCCGCGCCATCTTCGGCGACAAGGCCGGCGACGTGAAGGATGCATCGCTCAAGGCATCGCCTTCGCTCAAGGGCGTGGTGATCGGCAGCAACCTCTTCTCGCGCGCTACCAAGAACGGCAAGAAGAACAAGAGCGCCCAGGCGCTGCTGCCCAAGCTCGACGAAGAGTACGAGGAGAAGCTGTCGGCACTGAAAGATGTGCTCGTCAACAAGCTCATGACCCTCACCTCGGGCAAGACCTCGCAGGGTGTGAAGGACTTCCTCGGCACCGACATCATACCGAAGGGAAGCAAGTTCACCGCCGCAGCCCTCAAGGATGTGGATTTCGACACTGTGAACCTGAGCAAGTGGACCACCGACGCCCACAAGAACGAGCTGATCCGCGAGCTGATCGTCAACTATCTGCGCAAGAGCAAGGAGATCGAAGCCGAGCTGCGCCGCAAGAAGTTCGACATCTCCATCGGCGACGAGCTCCCCTCGGGCATCATGCAGATCGCCAAGGTCTACATCGCCAAGAAGCGTAAGATCGGCGTGGGCGACAAGATGGCCGGCCGTCACGGCAACAAGGGTATCGTGTCGCGCGTGGTGCGTCAGGAGGATATGCCCTTCCTGGCCGACGGCACTCCGGTGGACATCTGTCTGAACCCTCTGGGCGTGCCTTCGCGTATGAACCTCGGTCAGATTTTCGAGACTGTGCTCGGATGGGCCGGCCGCGAGCTGGGCGAGAAGTTCGCCACCCCGATTTTCGACGGCGCCACCATGGACGACCTCAACGAATGGACCGACAAGGCCGGCCTGCCCCGCTACGGCAAGACCTACCTCTACGACGGCGGCACCGGCGAGCGCTTCGACCAGCCGGCCACCGTGGGTGTGATCTACATGCTGAAACTCGGCCACATGGTAGAGGACAAGATGCATGCACGCTCCATCGGCCCGTACTCGCTGATCACTCAGCAGCCTCTGGGCGGTAAAGCACAGTTCGGCGGCCAGCGTTTCGGTGAGATGGAGGTTTGGGCGCTGGAGGCTTTCGGCGCATCGCACGTGCTTCAGGAGATCCTTACCATCAAGAGCGACGACGTCACGGGCCGCTCCAAGGCCTACGAGGCTATCGTCAAGGGCGAGCCTATGCCGCCGGCCGGCATCCCCGAGTCGCTCAACGTGCTGCTGCACGAGCTCCAGGGTCTGGGTCTGAGCATCAACCTCGAGCAGTAATCTCAAAATTCACAAAAAGAACTCTCTTTTTCAACACTATATATGGCTTTTAGAAAAGAAACCAAGTCAAAGACCGCGTTCTCCAAGATTTCCATCGGGCTTGCATCGCCCGAGGAGATCCTCGAGAAGTCGTCGGGTGAGGTACTCAAGCCCGAGACCATCAACTACCGCACTTACAAACCCGAGCGCGACGGCCTTTTCTGCGAGCGCATCTTCGGCCCTGTCAAGGACTATGAGTGCCACTGCGGAAAGTACAAGCGCATCCGCTACAAGGGTATCGTGTGCGACCGATGCGGCGTGGAAGTGACTGAGAAGAAAGTGCGCCGCGAGCGCATGGGTCACATCAAGCTGGTAGTGCCTGTGGCTCACATCTGGTACTTCCGCTCGCTTCCCAACAAGATCGGTTACCTGCTGGGCCTTCCCACCAAGAAGCTCGAGGCCGTGATCTACTATGAGCGCTATATCGTCATCAATCCGGGCCCCTTCAGCGAGGAGCTCTCGAAGATGGATCTGCTGAGCGAGGAAGAGTATTTCAACCTCATGGACCGTCTGCCCGAGGAGAATCGCAATCTGCCCGACGACGACCCCAATAAATTCATCGCCAAGATGGGCGCCGAGGCCATCTACGACCTTCTGAAGGATCTGGACCTCGACAAGCTGAGCTACGACCTGCGCCATCAGGCCAACACCGACGGCTCGCAGCAGCGCAAGACCGAGGCTCTGAAGCGCCTGCAGGTAGTGGAGAGCTTCCGCGCGTCGGCCAAGCGCAACAAGCCCGAGTGGATGATCCTGCAGGCTGTGCCTGTGATCCCGCCCGATCTGCGCCCTCTGGTGCCCCTGGATGGCGGCCGCTTCGCCACCTCCGACCTCAACGACCTCTACCGTCGTGTGATCATCCGCAACAACCGTCTGAAACGCCTCATCGAGATCAAGGCTCCGGAGGTGATCCTCCGCAACGAGAAGCGCATGCTGCAGGAAGCTGTAGACTCGCTGCTCGACAACTCGCGCAAGTCGTCGGCCGTGAAGACCGATGCCAACCGCCCCCTCAAGAGCCTCTCCGACTCGCTCAAAGGCAAGCAGGGCCGCTTCCGTCAGAACCTTCTCGGTAAGCGTGTCGACTACTCCGCCCGTTCGGTAATCGTCGTAGGCCCGGAGCTGAAGATGCACGAGTGCGGTCTGCCCAAATACATGGCAGCCGAGCTCTACAAGCCGTTCGTGATCCGCAAGCTCATGGAGCGCGGCATCGTGAAGACCGTGAAGAGCGCCAAGAAGATCGTCGACCGCAAGGAGCCGGTGGTATGGGACATCCTGGAGAATGTGATGAAGGGACACCCCGTGCTGCTCAACCGCGCCCCGACACTGCACCGCCTCGGCATCCAGGCCTTCCAGCCCAAGATGATCGAGGGCAAGGCCATCCAGCTCCACCCGCTGGCATGTACGGCATTCAATGCCGACTTCGACGGCGACCAGATGGCCGTGCATCTTCCCCTGGGCAACGAGGCTATCCTCGAGGCTCAGATGCTTATGCTCGGATCGCACAATATCCTCAACCCCGCCAACGGCGCGCCTATCACCGTGCCTTCGCAGGACATGGTGCTCGGGCTCTACTACATCACCAAGCTCCGCAAGGGCGCCAAGGGTGAGGGTCTGAAATTCTACGGCCCCGAAGAGGCTCAGATCGCCTACAACGAGGGTCGCGTCACCCTGCACGCTCCCGTGAGCGTGATGGTCGACGATATCGACGAGAACGGCAACCCCATCCGCCACATCGTGGAGAATACCTCGGTGGGCCGCGTGCTCTTCAACGAGTTCGTGCCCAAAGAGCTGGGATATGTCAACGAGCTGATCTCCAAGAAGTCGCTCCGCACCATCATCGGCAAGGTGATCAAGAAATGCGGTATACCGCGCTCGGCCCAGTTCCTCGACGATATCAAGAACATGGGCTACTACATGGCCTTCCGCGGCGGTCTGTCGTTCAACCTCGGCGATGTGATCATCCCGCCGGAAAAGGAGCAGATCGTGAAGGAGGGTTACGACCAGGTGGAGGAAGTGCTGGCCAACTACGCCCAGGGCTTCATCACCAACAACGAACGCTACAATCAGATCATCGATATCTGGACTCACGTCAACTCGCGTCTGACCGACGTGCTGATGAAGCAGATGACCGAGGCCGACCAGGGCTTCAACTCCGTATTCATGATGCTCGACTCGGGCGCCCGTGGTTCGAAAGACCAGATCCGTCAGCTGGCCGGCATGCGTGGCCTTATGGCCAAACCTCAGAAGGCCGGAGCCGAAGGCGGCCAGATTATCGAGAACCCTATTCTTGCCAACTTCAAGGAGGGCCTCTCGGTGCTGGAATACTTCATCTCCACTCACGGTGCCCGCAAGGGTCTGGCCGATACGGCGCTGAAGACCGCCGACGCCGGATACCTTACCCGCCGTCTGGTCGACGTGGCTCACGACGTGATCATCCGCGAGGAGGATTGCGGCACGCTGCGCGGCCTCGTATGCCGCGAGGTGAAGAACAACGATGAGGTGGTAGCCTCGCTGGGCGAGCGCATCCTGGGCCGCGTGTCGGTTCACGATGTGGTAGACCCCACCACAGGCGAAATCATCGTTCACGCCGGCGAGGAGATCAACGACGCTGCCGCCGACCGCATCAACGCATCGCCCATCGAGTCGGTGGAGATCCGCTCGGTGCTCACCTGCGAGAGCAAACACGGCGTCTGCGCCAAGTGCTACGGCCGCAACCTGGCCACCAACCGCCCCGTGCAGATGGGCGAGGCTGTGGGCGTCATCGCAGCACAGTCGATCGGCGAGCCCGGTACACAGCTGACCCTGCGTACATTCCACGTCGGTGGTGTGGCATCGAACATCGCTGCCGTCTCCACCATCACTTCGCGCTACGAAGGTAAGCTCGAGATCGAGGAGCTCCGCACCGTCAAGACCGACGAGAAGACCCCCGAAGGGAAGGATGTGGAAGTGGTGATCGGTCGTCTTACCGAAATGCGCATCATGGACCCCAACACCGGCATGATGCTCACCTCGGCCAACATACCATACGGCTCTAAACTCTACTTCCACGATGGCGACACCGTGAAGAAGGGCGACGTGATCTGCGAATGGGACCCCTTCAACGCCGTTATCGTCTGCGAGGTCGCCGGCAAGCTCCACTACGAGAATCTGGTGGAGAATGTCACCTACCGCGTCGACGCCGACGAGCAGTCGGGTCTGCGTGAGAAGATCATCATCGAGAGCAAAGACCGCGCCAAGGTGCCCGAGGCCCAGATCGTGGATGCCGAAGGCAATATCCTCAAGACCTACGCACTGCCCGTCAACGCTCACCTGATGTACGAGGAAGGCGAGGAGATGAAGCCGGGCGAGGTATTCGTCAAGATCACACGCTCGAGCGGCGGCGCCGGCGATATCACCGGCGGTCTGCCCCGTGTCACCGAGCTCTTCGAGGCCCGCAACCCGTCGAACCCCGCCATCGTGTCGGAAATCGACGGCGAGGTGCGCTTCGGAAAGGTGAAACGAGGCACCCGCGAGATTTCCGTCATCTCCAAGCTCGGCGAGGAGAAGAAGTATCTCGTGCCCCTGAGCAAGCAGATCCTCGTGCAGGAGAACGACTATGTGCGCGCCGGCACACCGCTGTCCGACGGTGCCATCACTCCTACCGACATCCTCAACATCATGGGCCCCACAGCCGTGCAGGAATATATCGTGAACGAGGTTCAGGACGTATACCGCATGCAGGGTGTGAAGATCAACGACAAGCACTTCGAGGTGATCGTGCGCCAGATGATGCGCAAAGTCAACATCGTGGATCCGGGCGACACCATCTTCCTGGAGCAGCAGATCGTGGACAAGCGCGACTTCATGGACGAAAACGACCGCATCTGGGGCAAGAAGGTAGTGGTAGACGCCGGCGACAGCGAGAATCTGCACGAAGGCCAGATCATCACCGCCCGTAAGCTCCGCGACGAGAACTCGGCTCTGAAGCGCCGCGACCTCCGCACCGTAGTGGTGCGCGACGCCGTGCCCGCCACCTCCGAGCAGATCTTGCAGGGTATCACACGTGCCGCACTGCAGACCTCGTCGTTCATGTCGGCCGCATCGTTCCAGGAGACCACCAAGGTGCTCAACGAAGCTGCCATCAACGGCAAGGTGGACCGTCTGGAAGGTATGAAGGAGAATGTGATTTGCGGTCACCTGATTCCTGCCGGTACAGGCCAGCGCGAGTATGAAAAGATTATTGTCGGTTCAAAAGAAGAGTACGACCGCATGCTTGCCAACAAGAAGACGGTGCTCGACTATGCTGTCGATGAAAAAGCGGAAGAGTAATATATAACGCTGATACAATCACTGATTTTGATAATGAAAGAAGAGGGCTCCGCCGGACGGGGTTCTCTTCTTTCTTTTTTTTGAAAAAAAATGCGGCGGGCGGATTCGGACTGTATCCTCAGGGGAAATTCCGGTATCCTGCGGGGATAATCGGGTTTGTTGGGATTTTATGCATCCGGCGCTTTCGGAAGAATCAAAAAAAACAAGAAAATGGACCTGTATCTATTTTGGTTATTTCTTTTATATTGGTTTCACAAAGTGTTTCACCTGCTGTTTCAGTTTTGTCTGTAAATGGCTGGGAGATAGCGTGTAGACTGTTTCACTTGCTGTGTCATGAACTGTTTCAGTTTTATGTGGTGATTTTTTATCGAAAAGAGGCTTGTTTCAGGGTTCGCCCAGCACCGCCACGATGAGTGACACTTGCCGGGGGGTGTAGGAGTGGTCGCGCTTGTTCTCTCCGGTTGCGGTGAGTGCGTCGGTGAGCTGGCGGTTGCGCCGTATCCACGCACGCAGCTTCCGCATGGCGGAGACGAGGGGCATGTTGGGGTTGTAGAGGTGTGCAAGTTCTGCTTTCTCGTAGGTGCGGATGATGAATCTTTCGTCTTTTTCCATTTCTTCTTTCATGTTTTTGTATGCTTTTAAGTTTATGTAAATATACTGATTATTAGTGAGATATGCAAGTTTTTTGTGTGATTAAAGTATGAATAAATACAAATAAGGCTCTCGGCGACGCGGGGCGGTCTGCCTTGCGGGCGGCATGCCCTATCTTTGCGGGGTGAGGAAATGACAGATGTTTAACTTAAGAAAAAGCAGGAGAGAGTAGACTATGGCTTGTAGAGAAATTGATTTGATTGTGATTCACTGTTCGGCCACGCGTGCCGACCGTTGTTTTACGGAGCACGACCTTGAGGCGGCCCACCGCCGCCGGGGATTCAACGGATGCGGCTATCACTTTTATATCCGCAAGAACGGGGATATAAAAACCATGCGCCCCGTTGGGCGGATTGGGGCGCATACACGAGGCTGCAACGCACGTTCCATCGGCATCTGCTATGAGGGCGGATTGGACGAAAAAGGGAGGCCTACCGATACGCGTACAGGGTGGCAGCGCCATTCGCTGCGCGTGCTGGTGCGCACGTTGCTGCTGGACTATCCGGGCTGCCGCATCTGCGGACATCGGGACCTTAGCCCCGACTTGAACGGGAACGGAGAGATTGAACCCGAAGAATGGGTGAAGCAATGCCCTTGCTTTGAGGTGTCGAAAGAGCAGTGGTAAAAATGGGGTGGGGTGTTTTTTAAACGTTCGTCTGAAAACACAAATATAAGAACATGAAGATGGAACTGCAAATTTTATTCAAAATATTTTAATTATAATTTATCAAAACAAATCAATACCTCTTATTATCAATTACTTAGGCGATTTATGTGTTGTGAAAAAATCTTTTTCAAATAACCGGTAACATGCATATGTGACAGGATGCTGAAAGGGTGTTCTTTAAACGAACGTTTAAAAAACAGACCACATGAAACAACTCGCTGTAATACTGCTGTTTATGGCATGCTTTGTAGAAAGTAGGGCGAGTGGCGCTCTTGCTGACGATTCTCTGTATTGTTTTCGTTTTGTTCGGGGCAAAGGTATGTTCTACGTACCCTACAAGGGGAACGGGCAAGCGTTGGAACGCCTTATGGTCTTGATAGGCATGCATCGGGAAGATATCCTTTCGGGCAACATTCCGGTATTTGTGGAGGGTTTTTGCCCCGACCGCAAGACTGCCCGCGAGCGCAGCAACCGCGTGAAGAGCGAAATGATACTGCGGGGCGGTTTGCACGAAGCATGCTTCCGCACCGTCAACCATGTGCAGGAAGGCGATTATGTGGAAGTGCGTCTGAGGCTTCCCGCCGCACCGCAGGCTTCGGAGCAGGCGGATGATGCAGACGCGGTTTCCGAAACGGAGAATATGCCCCATGACATAGATACCACTCATTGCGCTGCAGATACGGCGGGTG
>ERZ779852.2340-NODE-2340-length-15654-cov-5.592666_pt1 | contig 15654 bp, 12 predicted proteins | sample MGYA00511559_ERZ779852 | MGnify/ENA primary metagenome ERZ779852 (study PRJEB29588, sample SAMEA2157977) | human gut metagenome | biome: human gut; feature: human-associated habitat; material: faeces | place: Denmark | collected 2008/2010 ...
CAGATCTTAAAATTGCGGGCGGCGGGCAGCCGACAAAAGAAGTCCTCGCCCATCTGCCCGCACTTCTCGGCGTCCCGCCCGATATGCCGATCTGGGATATTGACCTGCGGCAGGAATCCCACGGCTTTCTTAATCATGCGGCCGTGAGCTGGCATGGCCCGCAGAATGCGGCGAATCGCGGCCTTGCCGCAACAGAAGTCGAACAAGACGAAACGGCCCGCCTGCAGGGGACCCTTGGACACGTTGTCCAAGCCCTGCCGATGGGCCGCTACGATGAAGAACATATCAAAACATCTTTTGCTGAACCAGTAGAGAGCTGGTCAACGGAACGCGGACTTGCGCATAAGTCAGGTCTTGGCTATAAGCGCTTGGCCGCGACCGATATGGAATGGCCGGCACCTGCCGTCATCGATGAGTTCGTCGACTTTTACCGCAGCCTGCCAAAGAATCACGGCTGGCTCTTCTTCCACTGCCAGGCCGGACAGGGGCGCACGACGACCTTCATGGTACTCTATGAACTGCTCGAAAATCCATCTGCCACAGTCGACGAAGCCATCGCCCATCAGCGCAGCCTTGGCGGCGCCGACCTTTCAAGCGGGCCGCGTTATCATGGCCTGCAGCTTTTCGCCCATTATGTCAAAGAAAACTGTGCGTCAAATTTTCAGCAAACATGGAGCCAGTGGCTGGCTGCCCGACAAAATTCTTACTAACAAATTTTCTCATCTCATCATTTCAGATACTTCTGGAAGAATGACGTGATTTTGTCAAACGGGATTTTTTCCATATTGTCGTAAAGATCCGTATGGTTGGCACCGGGGATAATCATCAGCTCTTTGTTATCGCCTTTGAGCTTCTTGAAGGCATCCTCACCGAAGTAGCGCGAATGCGCTTTTTCCCCGTGGATGACCAGTACGGCACTTTCGATTTCATCAGCATAGGTAAGCAGCGGCATATTCATGAACGAAAGAGCATTCGTCAGATTCCAGCCCTCGTTGGAATTCAGGGAACGCGGATGATAGCCGCGCTTCGTCTTGTAATAAGCGTAGTAATCCTTGACGAACTGCGGGGCATCGGCCGGCAGCAGGTCGACGACACCGCCCGCCCGCTTGTACGTGCCCGTGCGGTAGTCCTCGGTGCGCTGAGCATTGAGTGCCCTGCGGTTTGCCATGCGCTCTTTCTTGATGGTCTCTGCGTCCTTATCGTAATCGAAGTAGCCATTGGCCATGACACGGCTCATATCGTACATGGTCGAAACCACCGTAGCCTTGATGCGCGTATCCATGGCCGCCGCATTGAGAGCCATGCCGCCCCAGCCGCAGATGCCGAGAATACCGATGCGGTCCGGGTCGACATCTTTTTCATTGGACAGGAAATCGACGGCTGCCGAAAAATCCTCGGTGTTGATATCAGGAGATGCCACATTGCGCACACCGTTCACGCCGCCACTCTCGCCCGTAAACGAAGGATCAAAGGCAATCGTCAGGAAACCGCGTTTCGCCAGTTCCTGTGCATAAAGCCCTGAAGACTGTTCCTTAACCGCGCCGAAAGGTCCGCTGACCGCAACGGCCGCGAGTTTGCCTGTAATTTTTTTCGGCTCATAGAGGTCGGCGGCAAGTTCAATGCCGTAACGGTTGTGAAACGTCACTTTGCGATGGTTGACATCCCTGCTTTCCGGAAAAACTTTATCCCATTCTGTTGTCAGTTTCAAATTGCTCTCCCCCTGTACTTTCGTGTCTGCAGCAGCCTGCTGTGCCTGCACGTTCGTCTGTGCCTTATCCGTCTGGGCGGCGGCTTCTGCCGTCATGCCCACTGTGCCTAAAGCCATGGTCACGCCTAACGTGGCCATAACCAACATCCTTTTCATGTATTTTTTCTTTTGCATCAAAAACACCTCTCATCGTGTAAGCAAATCGTCATTTTGTTCCTTGAACTGATTTAATTATACAATGAGCGGTGTTTTATTACCAATACTTGGTATTTATCCCTTTTCATGCTCAGTAAGCATATTATTCGCGAGTGCCGAAAATTTCCCTCCCTAGTATTCCTCATATCTGCTTTCTGCTCTCAAAGACGCAGCGCTAACGGCTTGATGTGTTTGCGGTAGAAGACGTAAATGCCGATGAGCAGTACGGCTGTGATGACCCAGCTCAGAGGATATGAAATCATGATGTTCGTGAACGTCGGTTTGGCGGCAAACGCCGTATAAATCCACGCGATGCGCACGCCGCAGATGGTCACGAGCATTAAAAGAGCCGGCGGCAGCGAGTAGCCGTAGCCGCGCAGGGCCCCCGAGAGAATCTCGATAAAGACACAGAGAAAATAAAAGCCGATGATGTAGAAAATGCGGATACGGCCAATCTCGATGACAGCGGAGTTATCATTGAACAAGGCCAGAAGCTCGTTCGCAAACAGGCAGGCCAGCGCGGAAAGCACGACGGTCACGAGCATCGTCACGCTGAAGCCCGTTTTTGTGGCTTTGCGGCAGCGCGCAAGATTGCCCGCGCCGTAGTTCTGACTCACGAACGTCGTCACGGCCTGGCCGAAGGCGATGAGCAGCACGTAAATGTTGATTTCGATGGTGAACGCCGCCGTCGAAGCTGCCATGACGACCGTACCAAGGCTGTTGATGGCCGCCTGAATGACGAGATTCGACAGGGCAAACACCATGCCCTGAATGCCTGCAGGCAGGCCGATGCGCAGGATTTCCTTCGCGTACGACTTTTCCATGCGGATGGCGCCGGGTTCGAGCCGGATGATGCCGTGTTCATGGCAGAGCGCATGATAAAGCATCCAGGCACTCAGATAATTAGACAGCGCCGTCGCCGCAGCCACGCCGCCCACGCCCCAGTCGAAAACGAGCACGGTCACGAGGTTCAGCACGATGTTGAGGCCGCTCGCTGCGGCCAAGGCTTTGAGCGGTGTCCACGTATTGCCGCGGCTTCGATAGATGGCCGACTCGAAGTTATAGAGCCCGATGGCCGGCATGCCGAGGAAGTAGATGCGCAGATAGAGCTCTGCAGCCGGCATGACGGAATCCGGCACGGCCAGAAGCTCGAGCATGGGTCTTGCGATTAGCTCACCGAGGACGGCCACGAAAATACCTAGGAGCAGTGCCAAAAGAAAAGACGTATGGACGGCCCGTATCGTCTCTTTTAAGTCATGCGCACCGATGAAGCGTGCGATGACGACGTTGGCACCGAGCGAGATGCCGATAAAGAGGTTGACGAGCAGGCTGATAATCGGCGCGTTGTTGCCGACGGCCGCGAGGGCATCCGTGCCGACGAATTGACCGAGCACCAGCGTATCCGCCGTATTGAAGAGCTGCTGCAACACGCCCGTGAGCGCGAGCGGCAGGGCAAAGATAACCATCGGCCCCGCCATCGAACCGTGCAGCATATCAACCGTCATCTTCTTCTGAACATCCATCATCTGCCTCCTCCTTCTGCTTTTTCAGCTTCTTGAGTGCCTTTTGCTGCTCGCGCCGCATCTTGAAGAAGCGTTTCATGATGCCCGCACATTCTTCCTGCAGCACGCCGGCCGTGATTTCCGGACGATGGTTGAGCGTTGGATTGCCCGGGATGTTGAACACCGATTCACAGGCCCCGGCCCTCGCGTCCGTGCTGCCGTAGACGACGCGGTCGACGCGGCTCATGACAATGGCACCGGCACACATCGGGCACGGCTCGATCGTCACGTAGAGCGTGAGTCCTGAGAGGCGCCAGCGTTCCTGCTTCGCGCAGGCCTCGCGTATGGCGATCATCTCGGCGTGCGCCGTCGCATCGTGCCAGACCTCGCGCATGTTGTGACCGCGCGCGACGACCTCGCCCTCACTGTCGACGAGTACCGCGCCGATCGGCACCTCCTCGAGGTCATACGCCTTCTGCGCCTCCTCGAGCGCTAGTCTCATGTAGTAGGCATCATCGTGCATCAGACATCCCCCTGTTCTTCTCACTATTTGCTTCTCAATACGAACATCATAGCGCAGCTCGCCCTCCACCGTCAACCGGACACAAAAAAGCCCCCGCCGAAGCAGGGGCTTTCATCATGCCAGCGACAAACGAAATGCTACACAGTGTCGTATAGCTGACGAATGGAACCATCGTCAACCGGCTACTGCTGAGCATGCCGCCCCGTTGTCTTGATACAACTGCAGATTCCACGACGCTAATCCATTTTCGGTTATATTATTTTTTCCGTTCTCGGATGACTTGACGCATTTTCTCGATATTGCGATGATAAGCTTCGGGAACTTTGGTCGCTACTCCCGTATACAGCAGATCAATGATTGCCATGTGCACGAAGCGCGAGGCAGTGGCTTCCGAGCGGTAGTGTACCTCCCGCCCCATACCGACTAAGACAATATCCGCTATTCTCGCCAGTGGCGACTGTGCACGACTTGTGATGGCAATGATTGTCGCTCCATTCTGCTTGGCCAGTTGGACAGCATCTACAATATCATGTGTCGCACCGGAATGAGAGATAGCCACAACCACATCTTTCTCGTTCAAGAGTGCCGCTGTTGTCAGCTGCATATGGACATCGGAGAATAAATGGATCATCATCCCGAAGCGGATGAACCGTGTCTCGAAATCCTGGCATAGCGTCGCAGAATTGCCCACACCGTAGACACAGATGCTGCGTGCCCCAATCAGGCAGTCTACAGCTCTACCGACCTCCTGAAAGTCCAGCAACTTCAGCGTATCCTGAAGACCATCTTCAATATTTTGGAACAACTTCACGGCCATATCCTGGTACGAATCCATCGGATGGATATCCGTATAACGCTCATTATCCTGGTGTAGCGAAGGATCTGCTGCAAAAGCCAACTTCAGGCTCTGAAGGCCCGTAAAGCCCAGCTTCTTGCAGAATCGCGATATCGTGATCTCAGAACTTCCGGTACACTTAGCCAATTCTGCGATAGTATAGTTGGTGATATCCTCCACATGCTGCATGATGTAATCGGCAATCTTTTTCTCCGACTTCGTCAGGTCGGGATAGGCACTGCGCAAAATCGGCAAGGATATATTTTTTCTTGGCATAGACGTTCTCTCCTAGAAAAATCATCGTTCAATACTATTATATATGATTTATCTCGTCTGTGCCAATCTGAACCGAAGATTTCAAAAATCACTTCACAGCACCGACTGCCATCGGCAATGCCATCGTAATGGCGGGGATATACGTGACCAGCATCAAGCCGATGATGATAGCTACATAGAAGAGCAACATATGCGGCATGACTTTTGCCAACGTCGTACGACCGACCTTTATTGCAACAAAAAGGGTATTCCCTACCGGAGGAGTGATGTTGCCAACACAGAGGTTGTAGACCAAGATCAGGCCGAACTGGACCGGCGACATGCCGAAGTGCTTGACAATAGGCAGGAACAACGGAGTGAAGATCAAGATAGCTGGGGTGACATCCATGAACGTTCCCGCAACCAGCAAGATGATGTTCATGATCAGAAGAATCAAGAAGGGACTCGTCGTCAGACTCAGCAGACCAGCAGAGATGGCCTGCGGGATCATATCGAAGGCCATGACCCAGCCCAGGATGTTCGACACACCGATGAGGAAGATGATCATCGCACTCGTCTTAGCGCTGCGAACAGTCAGCTCCCAGAAGCTAGCAAACGTCACGCTACGATAGCAAATACTCAAGAACAATGCATAAACCACCGAGATTGCCGCACCTTCTGTCGCCGTGAAAATACCACCAACAATACCACCGATAACCACGATAATCAGAGAAAGAGATGGCAGTGCCTCAAGAGTTGTCTTGAACAAGGTGATCCAGCTGAACTGGCCAGCAATGCCTGTATATCCCTTTTTCTTAGCGATGAGGATGGCCACGATCATGCAGCAGAGCGCCCAGATGATGCCCGGAATATAACCGGCCATGAAAAGCGCTGCGACTGATGTGCCACCCGATACCAGCGAATATGTGATTAGCGCGTTCGACGGCAGAATCAGCAGGCCAGATGGTGCCGATGCACCATTCGTCGCGGCACTGATTGCTTTATCGTAATTCCGCTCTTTCTCGCCCTCTTTGAGCATGCTGCCTACGGCGGCAGCGGCAGCAGCAGCCGAACCTGAGATTGCACCAAACAGGGCATTTGTGCCGACATTCGTAATCAGCAGGGAGCCTGGGCATTTGCCCACGATTGCCAGCACGAAGTTAATCAAGCGCTTGGCAATGCCGCCTTGATTCATGAGCTCGCCAGCGAGGATGAAAAAGGGGATTGCGGTCAGGCCAAAGTTGCTCATGCCCACGAAGGTACGCTGTGCTGCTGTCAATACAGAGATGTCCATGGGAACAGTCTGCACGATGGCCACGAGGGCAGAAATGCCGATTGCGTAGGCGATTGGCACGCCTACCACCAGCAATGCGCCTAATACCACCAGGATAATCAATAGTGCTGTAATAGCCATGTTCAATCCTCCTCCTCATCGTCCCCAGTCTTGCAATTACCGGTCTGCAGGATATCGAAAATATTAAGCAGCGCATACACGGTGTTAATCACACCGGCAATCGGCAGAATAACATAGAACACGCCAACAGCGATCCCTAAAGAGGAAGTCAGCTGCCCCATCGCCAAGTTCGTAATCTGCACACCACCAAAAACCAGGATGATCAGCGAGAACAGCACTGCAACAACTTCTCCGAAGACATTCCAGACGATGCGCATTTTTGGCGAGCAATAATGGAGGACAAAGGAAATCGACATGTGATCTCGTTCTCCTGTGACCAGGCAGGCACCCAAGAGCGAGGCCCAGGCAAACAGATAAGAAACAAGTTCTTCTGTCCACGTTGCCGGATGATTGAAGATATAGCGAGTACAGACCTGTCCAACGACAAGGATAACCATCGCCAAAAAACTAACACCAGTCAGAAAATTTATGATAGTATTCAAGATCCTTCTAATATTCGCCATCATCTTCACCTCATTTATGCGCAGCCAGGTATTCCTGATTGTATTCCTGAATCTTCTCGTAGAATGGCTTCAGTGCAGGATTTGCCTGCAAAACCTGCTGATGAAGCGGCATGCATGCCTGCATGAACGGCTGGACATCGGGGTACAAGAACTGGACCTTCTGTTCGTTCGCGGCTTTTTCCTTGGCCTCGGCGACCGACTTGCTCCAAGCCTCACGCTGTACCTGATTCAAGATCCGGAAGCCTTCCTCAAAGATAGGACGATCTTCTGGCGCGATCTCTTCTAGGAATATATTGTTGGCAATGACAATATCCGGAATCATCTGATGCATGTCGTAGGAATAATATTTGCAGATATCGCCATGACCATTATCGGTCAAGGACATCTCATTGTTCTCTGCACCATCGATGATGCCAGACTGCAGGGCCGTGAATACCTCACCAAAACCCATCGGCGTCGCTGCACCGCCCATCAGCTGGAGCATCTTGACATTGATTGGCCCCTGCTGGACACGGATCTTGAGGCCCGAGAGATCTTCCGGCTTCATGATGGGTCTGTCAATCGTATAGAAGTTGCGTGTACCGGCATCGAGCCAGGTGACTGCTGTAAAGCCAGCCTTAGCCGTAGAATGAAAGATCTTGCCTGCAATCTCTGGGTCATCCATGACCTTGTGATAGACTTCCGGGCTAGCAAACAGATATGGCAGATTGAAGATATCGTAGTTCTTGCTGAAGGTGCCCAAGATAGCATTGCTGGCCACGCAGATATCGATAGCCCCCGTCTGCGTCAGCTGCACCATGTTATTCTGCGACCCAAGCAATTCGCTCGGATAAATCTCAACATGATATTTATCGCCAAGATTGTTGTTGATATATTCTTGGAAGGCCATCAACCCCTTATGCGTAGGATGATTGGTCGATTGGTTATGCCCGATGCGGATAACCTTTACTGCCTTCCCGCCCTGATCTGCAGATTGCGTATTGCCGCATCCACCCAGCATCGCCATCAGACCAGTCAGCATGATTGCGACCAGTATCTTCAAATACCTCATCATAATGCCCCCTACTGATTCTATTCAGTCCCGTTCCTCATCTCATCAATCCTCAAACGGGAAATTTAAAGTAGTTTTTCGAATTTTCATACGATATAGCACGGACGAGATGCATCAGATATGCCTCATGCCATGGATATTCACCATCTTCCACCCATCTGCCAATCATATTGCAGAGAATACGGCGGAAATACTCGTGACGCGAGAAGGACAAGAAGCTGCGAGAATCCGTCAGCATGCCGACGAAGGTCGATATCAACCCCACATCCGCCAGGCACTGCATCTGGTATTCCATGCCATGCTTGTGATCACCAAACCACCAAGCACTGCCGAGCTGGATTTTCCCGCGGATGCCATCTTCATTACTCTGGTAATTCCCCGCCATAGCTGCCAGCATGTTGGCATCCTTGGCATTCAGATAATATAAAATCACTTTTGGGAGACGATCCTCCTGATCGATGGCATCGAGCAGTGAGGAAAGCTGCGCGGCAAATTCAAAGTCATTGACACTGTCAAAGCCCGTATCAGGACCAAGGCGCTTGAAGAAGCGCGTCGAATTATTGCGGATGGCGCCGATATGCAACTGCATGACGATGTCGTTATCGGCATAGAGTTTGCCGAGCTGCTGATAGAGATAACCATGGTATTTGCCGCATTCCTCTTCAGTCAGCACCTGGCCAGACAGCCGTCTCTTCAGTAAGACATCAACTTCCTGCTCTGTCGTCGGGACAAAGAAGCTATTCTCCAAGCTGTGATCGCTGACGCGGCAGCCATGGGCGATAAAGCAGTCAAGGCGCTCCTTCAATGCCGCCAGCAGGCTCTCTACCGTATCGATGTGGATATGTGTCAGTTTGGACAACTCCCCAATGTAGGCAGTGTATCCTTCTTTCTCGATGCCGACTGCTTTTTCCGGGCGGAATGTCGGCAGGACAAGAATCTCGAAGCCATCTTCTTTTAGTTTCTCATGCCACCGCAGGTCGGAGAGCGGGTCGTCTGTCGTGCAGAGCACCTTGCACTTCATGCGGCGCAGCAAGTTGCGCACCGAGAAAGCTTCCGTCTGCAAAGCCGCATTACATGCATTCCAGATTTCCTTCGCCGTTGCCTTGCAGAGCGGTGTCTCAATGCCGAAATACCTCTGCAGCTCCATATGGGTCCAATGGTAAAGCGGATTCCCGATGCAGTTCTCCACCGTATCCGCCCAGGCGACGAACTTCTCATAATCGTCGCCATCACCTGTGATGAGCGCCTCGGGTACGCCATGCGCACGCATGGCACGCCACTTATAGTGATCACCCCCGAGCCATGCCTCTGTGATATTGTGGTAGTTGCCATCTTCGTAGATGACCCCAGGATCGAGATGATTGTGGAAATCGATGATTGGCAGCCCTTCTGCAGCTTCATGGAAGAGCCTGCGGGCTGTCTCATTCTGTAAAAGAAAATCCTGATCCATAAATGCTTTCACAATAGCATCCTCCCTCTGCTCGTCTACCTGTCTAATCGTTCAATCGTCCTGAGGGACGCACTGTTGCAAGGCCGCACGCACGGCGCCTTGGTCAAGTATCAGCTGCTTGAAGCAATGCTCGACCTTCTCGCCGATGCCAGCTTCATACAAATCACTGCCGAAGATCGATGCATCGGATAAGATTGGCTCCAGCACAGCATGAACATCAGCAGGTTTCCCAAGCCCCACCGCCTTGAACTGATCTGTGAGCGAATTCAGCATCGGGTCGGGGCTCAGCGCCATGGCTTTCCCGTGGTCGTCTACTCCCATAAGATAGCGGCACCAGCCGGCAATTGCCCAAGGGATGTATTCCAGCTCAGCGGCTCGGCCCAGCTTTGCATACGCCTTGATTGTCTCACCATAACGGATGCCTACTTTCTGCGAAGTATCTGTCGCAATGCGCTGCGGTGTGTCCGGGATTGCAGCATTCGGGAATCGGCTCTCCAAGCATTCCTTTAGGAACACTTTTGGCTTGAGAACCACTGGGTCCTCAACGACTTTGATGCCTTCTGCGCCCAAGCCTACTACAAAGCGCTTCAGATCCGGATCGCTCATCTCATCGGAAATGCGATGATAGCCGAGCAGGCAGCCATAGACCGCCAGCGCCGTATGCAACGGATTGAGGCAGGCACAGACCTTCATGCGTTCCACCTTTGCCACGGTTTCCCGATCTGTGAATATGACGCCGCCTTCCTCTAGGGCAGGACGCCCATTCTTGAAATCATCCTCAATGACCAGATAACCGCATTCTTCAGCATTAACGAATGGGGCATAGAAGCTGCCGCGCTTGCTCTGCACGAAGCCCATGTCTTCAAAGCCCATCGCCTGCAGTTCCGCCGCAATATCCTGCGACGGCCGCGGCGTAATCTTATCGATCATCGTCCATGGATACGAGATACGCTCTTGCAGGTAGGATAGGAAGCCATCTGGGACGCTGCCCTGCTCGTTCCACCCCTCGGCAACCTTGAGGATGCCCGCCTTAAGCACGCTGCCATTGTGCGAGCAATTGTCCAAGCTCAGCAGGGTAATCGGCTGTCCACCCGCACAGAAGCGCTTGTAAAGAAGCGCCGTCACCTTCCCCATCGTATCCGCCGGGGCCGCCAGTGACTGCCCCGCTGCGGCCTTATATCCCTTTTCGGTAATTGTGAAGCTGATGATCTCCAAAGACGGTGCGGATACAATCCGCTCTAATGACTGCCAATCCGGAGAATCTGGATTGCTATCCAAGCAATCCACCACACTGCCGATAACTTCCAGGGATTCAGTCTCATCGGCCTTCATCGTGACCATCAGACTCAGGTCATCGTGGGGACGGTATACCGAATCGATTGCTTCACGCGAATGCGGTGCCACCGCGATGATGCCGGTCTTTGCTTTCCCTTCATTCAAGACCTGCTGCTGCACAGCCGCGATAAAAGCACGAAAGATATTGCCCGGGCCGAAGTGAAGCCATGAAGGAGCCTTCTCGGCAGCTTCACGGACAGAGGCACGGTCATATTGGGGCAAGGCGATATGGTGATTCTGCCACCAATCTTCCTCCTGCAAGCTCTTTTCATTGAGTTCCATACGCTCTACCTCCTTCTCTGTCTTATTCTGTCTTAACGATCATTCTTCTGGCCAGTCATGATGGAACGTACCCTCGCGATCATTGCGCTGATAGGTATGGGCACCAAAGAAATCTCTCTGTGCCTGGATGAGATTAGCTCCGACGACACGGCTGCGCATGCCATCGAGATATTCCAGCGCATTCGCCATAGCCGGAACAGGAATGCCCTGCTTCATCGCGAATGACACAATCTCACGCAGGCTGCTGATATTTGCCTTGATTTTAGCGAGGAAGAATTCGTCCAGCATCAGGTTCTCTAGATCTGGATTCTTCTCGTATGCCTCCGTGATCTTGTTGAGGAACACCGCCTGAATGATGCAGCCGCCCCGGAAAATTGCAGCAATCTTGCCGAAATCCAGATTCCAGCCATATTCCTTAGCTGCGGAGCGATACAAAGAGAAGCCCTGCGTGTAAGCGATAATTTTGGCCGTGTAAAGACTCTGACGTACTTTCTCGACAAAGTCATCTGGTACGTCCGACTTGGCAGGAGCGGGGATGAGTCCGGCCATTTTCTGGCGCTGCACCAGCTGATTCGACATGACGCGCGCATTGCAGGCTGCTGTGATCATAGACGTATCGACACCTTGCTTCAATGCCTGGATACTGGTCCAGCGGCCAGTACCTTTCTGGCCGGCGCTATCGAGGATCTTGTCCACCAGCTGTCCCGCTCCAAGATCATCTGCTTCCTTCATAATTTTGGCCGTGATGCCGATCAGATAGCTCTTGAGCTCACCCTTGTTCCACCCCGAGAAGATATCGGCCATCTCCTCGTTGCAGATGCCACCGAGATTCTTGAGCATCAGGTACGACTCAGCAATGAGCTGCATGTCTGCATACTCAATGCCATTGTGGACCATCTTCACATAGTGTCCAGCTCCATCCGTCCCAATGTAGGTGCAGCACGGACTGTCGCCAACATGTGCGGAGATTGCCTCAAGGATTGGGCCAACTTCCTTGTAGCTCTCAGCATCGCCGCCCGGCATGATTGCCGGTCCGCGGCGAGCGCCCTCTTCACCGCCAGAGACACCGACACCAAAGTAGATGAGGCCTTTCCCTTCCACGTAGGCATTGCGACGGCGAGTATCTTCAAAGAAGGAATTGCCGGCATCAATGATGATATCGCCCTTGTCCATGAGCGGAATGAGCTGATCGATGACGACATCGACCGGCTTGCCTGCCTTGATCATCATCAGGACTTTACGAGGCTTTGCCAGCGACTGGACAAATTCTTCTAAACTGTAGAACGGCGTGATATTCTCGTGGGGTGATCTCTCCACGAACTCCTTCGTAACAGACTCCGTGCGGTTATACACAGCGACCTTGAATCCATGGTCTGCCATATTCAAAGCTAAGTTACTTCCCATGACAGCCATACCGATGACACCAATATTATTTTCCATGCCAATCACCTCATATGAATAAGAATAGTGAGTCCAATTTCTCATCTTGTAATCGATTTCTATCGACAGCTATACTATAGCATGCCGTAAGATATTTTGCAATAACTTTTTCATTTTATTTTTTTATTTTTGATATATCGCATACATTTATTGGTATCATGATAATCAATAACCTACAGGTATACAATAGGTTATTTAGCCGTATTTTTCCCATTTTCATTTACTTTCAGGCAAAAACAGTGTATAATCACCTATAGAAACGCACAGATAACCAAGAACCATTGGATGTTAACCTATCACATAGGAGGTATAATATGAAAGATATCTATCATTTAAATAACAAGTCAGGATTGAGCAACCAAGACATTGAACACGACCTCAACAAGATGCTGGCCCAATTTCCACCCGTAAAGAAGGTCCTGATCATCCCCCCAGATTACACGCGCTGCTTCTCGAAGGCAGGCATCATCACCCAGATTCTCTACCACACGCTATGCAAGACGGCAACGATTGACATCATGCCAGCCGTCGGCACACATGTCATGATTTCCGATGAAGAGCGTCAAAAATTCTTCGGAGATATCCCAAAGACCTGCTTCCTTCACCACAGATGGCAGACGGATACCGTAAAGATTGGTGAGATTCCTGAAGAGAAGGTCACAGAGATCTCGAACGGACTTTTCAAAGAATCCATCGACGTAGAAGTGAACCGCAAGTTCTGGGAAGATGACTACGACCTCATCCTCTCAGTCGGGCAAGTCGTTCCACACGAAGTCGTCGGCATGGCGAACTACAGCAAGAATATCTTCGTAGGGCTCGGTGGGCGCCAGATGATCAACAAGAGCCACATGGTAGGCGCACTCTGCGGTATCGAGCAAGCCCTCGGCAACGACCACGCACCGGCCCGCCAACTCTTCGACTATGCACAAGACCACTACCTGCAGAACAAGCCACTGATCTACATCCTGACCGTCACGACGACCACCGAAGCAGGCACGGCGCTCAACGGCCTCTTCATCGGCAAAGACCGCAAGGCCTATGAAAAAGCAGTGGCGCTCTCGCAGGAACTCAACATCACCTATCTCGACCGCCCCGCCCAAAAAATCGTCGCATACCTGAATCCCGAGGAACTCAAGACGACCTGGGTCGGCAATAAGGGTATCTACCGGACCCGCATGGCCATCGCAGACGGCGGGGAACTCATCCTGCTCGCCCCTGGCATCCATGCATTCGGTGAAAACGAGGAGGTCGATACGGCCATCCGGAAATTCGGCTACATTGGGCGCCATAAGATCCTGGAATACTATAACCAGGGATGCTTTCCGGATCAGCTGATGGTGCCGGCACATCTGATCCATGGAAGCTCTGACGACCGTTTCTCCATCACGTATGCAGTAGATCCGGACAAGATGAGCCGAGAAGAGATCGAGAAAGTCGGCTTCCGCTATGCGAATGTCTTCGAAATGATGAAACGCTACAATCCCGAGGAATTGCAAGAAGGATGGCAGACCATGCCGGACGGTGAAGAGATCTACTTCATACACAATCCCGCTACGGGACTGTGGCGGTTGCGCGCATGACAAGAACAAGAAAGAAGGTCTTATGATGAATAACACTCCCTCTGTATGGATTGGCGTCGACCTCGGCACCACTGGTGTCCGCGCCGTCGCCTATGATCTCACCGGCCATCCGTATGCAAATCAGCAGGCATTCTATCCCCTATTGACGCCACGCGAAGGGTATGCAGAAGAAAATCCCCGGCAGGTCCTTGAAGCTACCTTCTCTGTCGTCAAAAAAGCCGTCGAAGAGATCCGTTACCAGGGTATCCCCCTTGCCGGCATTGCTCTGAGCACCGTGATGCACAGCTTCATCGCGCTCGACGCCCAGCATGAGCCATTGACGAATCTTATCACCTGGGCTGACAGCCGCAGTGCCAGCATAGTCCAAAAGATGAAAAAAGATACGGCTGCCTGCCACCAGATCTATCGCCGGACTGGATGCCCCCTGCATGCCTCTTATCCGCTCGCCAAGATCCTATGGATGCGCCAGGAGCGCCCGCAACTCTATCAACAGATGCGTTACATCGGGTCAATCAAGGATTACCTCTTCCTTCATTTCACAGGGCAATGGCGCATCGATCACTCTACGGCCAGCACAAGTGGCTTCTACAAGGAATCCGAGATGCGCTGGGATCAAGACATCCTGACCATGCTCGGCATAACTACAGCGCAGCTCCCCGAGATTGTCTCGACCACTTACCATGCTTCACTGAGCAACACGGCGGCAAATGAACTAGGCCTCCAGTCGGGAACGCCTGTAGTCATCGGTGCCACAGACGGCGTGCTCGTCAACATCGGCATCGGTGCTGTCAAGCCCGGGCAGCTCAGTGCGACCATCGGCACCAGCGGCGCCCTGCGCATGCTGACAAAAACACCTATGGTCGACGAGAAGATGCGCACCTGGTGCTATAACTTGACAGATGATCTCTGGGTGGCTGGCGGTGCCATCAATAACGGCGGCATGATCCTGCGATGGATGCGCGATAAGATCTGTCATTACACCAAAGCGCATCTCGAGAATCTTGATGTCGACGGCTATGATCTCATGACCATGAAAGCCGCCCACGTGCCGCCTGGAGCCAACGGCTTGCTGATGCTGCCCTTCTTCACGGGCGAGCGGGCTCCTTACTGGAATTCAGACCTGCGCGGCATGTTCTTCGGCCTGAACCTCAATCACAGCCGTTCCCATATGATCCGCGCTACAATGGAAGGCATCTGCTTCAACCTCCGGACGGTTCTGAGCGTCCTGCGCAGCTTCCATGAAGTTGAGGACATCCGCATCAGTGGCAGCTTCACCAAGTCGGAACTTTGGATACAGATTCTCAGCGATATCCTCGGCGAGAAGCTGACACTCCCCAATGTCAGCGAGGGCGCTGCCTTTGGTGCCGCCGTGCTCGGCTTCAAAGCTGACGGTCAGATTGAAGATATCGCAGATGTCGCCTCGTGGATCAAAGCTCAGAAGATTTATACCCCGATCGAAGAGCATCAAGCGATCTACGACAAGCTGTACGTCATCTATGAGAAGCTCTACTGGAACGCCCAGGAAGCATTTTCAGGTATCGTTACCTTTCAGAACAAATACAACCAAAGATAAGCGCATGC
>ERZ779852.2341-NODE-2341-length-15651-cov-20.385419_pt1 | contig 15651 bp, 29 predicted proteins | sample MGYA00511559_ERZ779852 | MGnify/ENA primary metagenome ERZ779852 (study PRJEB29588, sample SAMEA2157977) | human gut metagenome | biome: human gut; feature: human-associated habitat; material: faeces | place: Denmark | collected 2008/2010 ...
TAGTAAATTTAATTTAATTAATAATTATTATGAAAATTATACCTAGAAAATTTCAAGAAGGCGGTGCTGTAGAAACACCGCAGGAAGCTCCTGTAGATCAGGAAGCAACCAATTAGCCAGTAGCTGAAGAAAGTCAGCCAGAAGGCCAGGAAGATCCTATGATGCAAGTTGTTCAAATGTTTGCAGAAGGTCTTCAAAATCAAGATTGTCAACTTTTGGCGCAGGGAGCGCAGATGTTCCTACAGCTCGTCCAGCAGTCACAGCAGGGCGGTGCAGCCCCACGAGAGGAACAGGGTCAGCCAGTATTTAAGAAGGGTGGTATCCTAGTTCGTAGAATTAAGAAGTAAATTTAATTAATATATTGGGGGAAGTATAATTGTGTACTTTCCCCAATTTTTGTTTTTAATAAAATGGAAAATATACAAACTTACAAATATAAGGATAAAAATTATAAGCTGTCAGATTTTCAAGAAAGTGTTGGAGACGGCTGGGAAGAATATAGAACAGCTTTAAAAGACGAAGATAAAAATAGAGATGCTTTGAATTAGGCATATAATTATATGCTTGATGGTATCGCAAACGGAACGGTTACTATTAAAAATGGTAATTTTTATACTACTGACCAAAATATATTGGATAATAAAGATATTTTTGGACAAGTTACATATTATTTAAAATCACAACTTGGTAAGTCAGAAGAATATATTTCTCCTGAAGAAAAAAGAAAAGTTGATTTTTCAAATGATGCATTTAGAAAGAATTTTAATAATTATGTATTTAATAGTGATGATTTTAATTTAAATGATTTTATAGAGTTAGATCCTCTGGACGAAAAAACTGGAAAAAGAGGAACAACAAATAGAATTAATGCTATTAAAGAATATCTCGATCAAATTGACTTTGATAGAGATTTTAAAAATCTTGATGAACCAACAAAAGCAAGATATCAAAAATATATTGAAAATGCGAAAAAAGCAATTTCCGATAATACTATTTCATCAAATGAATATTTGGATCTTTCGAGATTATTTGGATATGGAGGTCAGTGGAATAAAATTTTTACAACTGAAGGAACTCCAGCGGAACCAGACAAAGAAGAAACACCAGTACAAGAGGCTCCAGCCCAGCAAACTCCACAATAGTTACTTGATAATTTTATGGTAAATGAAATACCAGAGTTTACTGGACAAGAATCTGAGTATGAGTTGAATACTCCAAAATTTGGAAGATATACTTTTCAAATTTGGGAAAATATTATGAAAAACATAAATAACAAAGATCTTGTTAGAATGATGGATTTATTGAATGATAATCCAAATATTAATTTATCAAATATGAAATATGTAGTTGAATCAGCAAAAAAGACAGGTGCCGCTAAACTGCGTATTGCATATCCGAATAATGCACAATCTAGATCATTTGTGTTAAACACAATGAAATATAGAAATCTTTTAACAAAAATAGGAGATGGATTATATATGTATTATTCAAATAGATCTCCATATGCTCTTATTTGGGATGAAAAACAAAATAAATTATATAAAAAGGCAGCTCGTAATGTTGAATATATAGTAAAGAGTAAATTAAACGAATTTAATCAAACAAATGGAAATACAGAAGGGAGTTGGTATAAAAAGTATCAACAACCAGATAATACTTCTGAAGTTGAATCTGCTAAAAATGGAGGCGTGTTAAAAGCAAGTGGTGGCCTAAATTTTAATCTTGCCGTTGGTAATAACGAAACTAAAGATTTAAAATTACCAAACGGCTTAACCATTCCACTTCTTAGTAGTATTAATCCAGCAAAACTTCCAGAAGGAGGCTTTGATGATTTTAATCAAGCAGTAATTTATAATGATGAAGATTTACTTGATTCAAATCGATTAAAAAGAGTTTGGAATAAAGAAACTGGAAAGTATGAATTGACAAAACGTGGAGATCAAGCTGCAACAGATAATATTTCTACTGGAAACAAATTATATGACATAGAAGGTGTTGACGGATCTCAAGAAAAAGACGAAAACTTATATAAAGTCAGTTGGAATAAAAATTGGATAAATCGTTTAATGAACAATCCAAAACTAGCAGAAGTGTTTGCTAGAAGATATATATCTCTTAATGGAGTAAATGGAGATAAATTTAAACAACTATGGTTTAATCCAGATGATACATTTAATCACGAAAATTTTAAAAAGGCAATACCAAGAGGTGATGAAAAGATACATATTTGGTCAGAAGGTTTAAACGGAACTGGACACGATGTTTATGCTGGAAGAATGTATGGAATCGCAACTGGTGATGGTAGTGTAAAATATTATAATCATATTCCAGAAGGTTGGTAGATTTCAGGTGATAAAATAAAATTTGATGATATTACAAATTTATATATGTTAACTCCAAAATCTGGAGAACAAAAAATAGAAAATCAAGATCAAGCAGGTGAACGAATTCCAGGTAAAGAAAATATAAAAGATTTAAATATTAAAAATCCATATGATGATAGATCTAAAGAAAACTCATTGGCTTTATTAAGACTAATAAAAACTCTTGATAATAATAGAAAAAATGCAAATATTTTGCGAAATGGAATAACTCTAAAGCAATATGACACTTATACAACATATGCACCAATTAAAGGAGCGTATTCTATAAAATCAACACTTGCAAATCAAGCAGCTGATATACAAAGTAGAATAGCCAATCAAGGTTTTGTTGACTGGAAACAGCAAGCTCTCGCTAGCTCTCTGGCTCAATCTCAAGCCGATCAATATAATGAAAAAGGCATAGCATCGGATGTTCAAGAGAGATAGAGAACTGAAGCAATTTCTAGAGAATTACAAGAAAGAAATCTTGCAAGAAGACAGGAGGTTGCTGATAAAAATATTAATGAAAGTGCATTATATAGACAACAACTTGCAAGTATTGATGCTTCTAGAAATATGAAAGATCACGAAAGCTGGGATACTTATCTTAAACAAATTGAAGAACAATTGCGTTCTGATAGAGTAGATAAACAAAATAAATATGAAGATTATATACAGAAAGTTGTTGCTGGAAGAGTTGCAGAAAAATATACTGATAAAATTAATGCAATATAGGCTAAATTTGATGCATGGGCTGCTGAAAACCCATAGATTGCAAAAGAACCAACTTTGCTTGCTGTTGCTCCTGAATATCAAGAATATAAAAGAGCGATGAAAAATTTACAAAATATGCAAGCTGCTGATCTTGCAGAAGTATATATGTCTACGACTGGAGAAAAAACAATACCAAGTAATTCACATATATGGAAAAAGGCATTGGATAATATACTAAATCGTACAATACTAAATAAAAATGGAGGCATATTAATCCCTAAAAATAAATTTTTGAAATGAAAATAATACCAAAATACGATCAAGGTGGATATCTACAATATTTTGCACAATATACTGCAGCACAAACTCCGCAAATCACTCCATAGAGAGCGGCAGTTGAAGAAAGGCCTGCCAAAGTCGCAAAATAGGAAAAGGATGAAATGATTTCATCAAAAGATATTATAGATTTAATGAAAGGAACAAAAGGACTTACAAACGAAATGCAAGTGTCAATGTCGCAATTAATTAAATCAATGAAATTATCAGAAATGCTTGGCGCAACAACAGATGATCTTTTAAGGACTTTTGCTCAATTCAAAGTACAAGCAGAAACTATGGAGCACAATAAAGCAGTATTTGACGAAGCTGTAAAACAAACCAAGCAAGATGGTGCTTTGTCGGATCCTGCAATTTCTGCTTCAGGAAATCTTTTATATTAGAAAAGAGATGGTTCTCTTGGAGAAGTACCGGTAGAAACATATCTATCCGATAGAAATTCATATAAAGTAATATCAAATGATTAGTTTATAAATCTTAGACAATATACTTTGGCTATGGCATTTGATTAGAATTATACAAATGTACTTGATAATTCAATGAGTATAAAGAAATTTAATTCTATAGTTAAAGATTTAAAAAATGAAATAGGTAATTCTGAATATTCTTTTAGCGGAGTTTCAAATTATAAAAAAGGAGTAAAAGAAGGACTAGAGGCTTTAGATAATTTGTCAAAAGAAGATAAATAGAGAATATTATCTTCTTATAGTAAAGATGGCGTATATGATTTTACAGTTGTTCACAATTCAAATGTAAAACAAATACAATAGGCCATACAAACTATTTCTGAATTAATTCCAGATAATGCAAAAACTTGGGCTGCATATAAAGTTGGAAATACAAAGGAAAATTCAACAAAAGCAATTGTTACAAGTTTGTTGTTAGGAGGGATAAAAACAGTTGATAAATTTGATGTAAAATATGGTAAAACAAAAGATGGAACAAGCTCTTAGGATGGTTCTTCTGATACTAGTAAATTAAAAATAAATGCACCAACAAAATTTGTTATAGGAGGCGGAAATCCTGTAATATATAATATACATTCAGAAGATGGAAACGGGGTACTTGCTCCAGCAAGAGTAATGCCATTGACTTCAAATGATGGCGATTATTTAGGCACTAACGCATTGGCTCAAGATGTTTTTTCTGGAGCATTTAGTTCTGTTTTAGACTCTCAAAATATTTCAATAGCAGGCCATTGTATTGATCCGGTACTTTTAAACGAGATTGTTATACGAGACGGAAATATCGCATCTATTGATTTTCCGGCAATTATTGATAAGAATGGAAATGTTGTCCCAGATTTAAGTTTTAAAACCGTTGCTGCAAAAAACAAAGCAGACAAACGGCTTAAAGAAATGGGAATTAATATTAATGACTAGAATCAAATTATAAATAATATTGATAAAATAAATAAAGTATACAGAGAAGAGGGACTTCCAGAAGCATATACTTAGGATGGAAAGGTAAATGGAAATACTTGGAGAAGATTTGGAGTAATGAATATCCAAACAACAACAAATGTACTAGGAGATGATGTTGATGGTCATTTGGTTTCAAAAATTGAAGATGAAAATATTGTTAATGGATTCAAATAGGTCATGAAAAGTAAATTTCCAAAATATCAATTTCCTGATAAATTCTGGGGATTCGATGGCATATATAGTACAGAGTTGTGGGTTCCAATTAAGACTGACGTTAATACTTCGTTGGCAAATGAAAAGATGAGCCCAGATCAATTTAATGATATCGAAGCAATGCAACAAGCATCTCAAAAGCATGCAAAGCTGACTGATAGTAGAATATATTAACAATGGACGAGAAAAAATACGATTTGTTTACCAATATGGTATAGAACTAGGATTTTTCTTATGATGATTTAATATCTGCAGGATTAAATTCTAGTAATACAGAATTAAAAGATAAAGATACTTATAAAAGAAGTGAAAAAGTACAAGAATTATTTAAAAATGATAGTGGGCAATTTGATGAAGTAAAATTTAATAATTTTTATAATACAGCTTCTATATTTTATAATCAAATGGCAACATCTGATTATAATGAATCTGTTGAGAAAGCAGCCGTATATCATCGTGATAATATCTTTGCACCAGCAGAACAACGAAAGGAAGGCCCGGATTTTACAACATATAAAACTATAAATCCATATCGCTCTACATCCAGTCTTACTGAATTGGGTAAAGTTCAAGAATCTCCATTTTCTATATCGGAACTAGCATAGGATAGGAAAGTACTTTTAAATCCAGTTGAAGCGGAAAAAGATCCAAATAAAGCTCAATGGGGAGCTGCTCCAAATGACAATTTTTTAGGGTATTTTTTTGACACACTTGTACTTGCTACTTATGATAAAGATACTGAAGAAATAGATCCTATTACAGGTAAATCAACAATACACCAAAAGGGAGAACCGAAACTTAGTCCGGAAGGAGACTTTTATTATGAAAGACTCGATGGTAGAGATCCTTATGGAAGGCAAGTATTAAATAAAATGAATATTCTTACAAAGGATGGGTCAGCATTAAATCGTTTTGATATTTTCGATTCTGATGATAAAGAGCAAAATGGATTTAAAACAACATTAAAAAATACCGTACTTGTAGGATCTATGTTTCTTCCATATGTCGGAGGATTTTTTAGAGGACTTAGCGTTTTAACGCAATCCGTAGGATTACTTGGAACTCTTGGCAAAATAGCTGCTGGTAGCGATAATAAGTTATTTAATGAAATGGAGGGATGGTCTTCTTCTGTTAATAGACAAACTGCGAAATCTGAATATGCATAGCAAAATGTGTGGTGTCTTGAAAATATGATAAATCTTATTGGAGACTCTGTTGCTTAGCTTGCAGAACAACGTTGGATTTTTGAAAAAGGTTCACAACTTATAGCTGGTGCAGATATAATGTCTGAGGCTGGTCAAATGAAAAAATAGGGAGAACTTCTTGAAAATATAACAAAACTCAACTAGTAGAAAATAGCAAATTTAACAAAATCTACACAAGATATAAATAAAATAGCAGAAGCATCACTTGCATTGAATAAGAGAGCTGTATAGGTTGCATAGGACCAATTACAAGGTATTATAAATAAATCATAGAAAATATCTGGAGCAATCAGTAAAGCATATATGACTGGTATTACAGTAAAAGATATGTATGGTGAAGCAAAAGCAGCTGGAGCGTCCGACACAGACGCTGCTCTTCTTACAATAGGATATGCTGCAGCAGAATATGCTCTTTTAAGTACAGGTCTTGGAGAGTTGGTGTTACCAGAATTAAGGGCTGGCAGATATAGAGCAGAAGCGATAACAAATGCGCTTTTTAAAAATAAAAATGAAGCATTAAAATCTATAGCTGATAAATATGGTAGTGTAGCTACACAAGCAGCGAAAAGAGCATATGTTTAGAAAATGATATAGTTTGGCAAGGACATAGTATCTGGGGTTCGCGTTACTGGAGCGAAAACAGGAGTAGCAAAAGCAACTTTTGCAGCTGCTTTGGGAGAAGCTACAGAAGAAACTTCAGAAGAAATACTTGCAGACTTTATGAGAAGTTGTCATAATATATCTTCTTGGTTATAGGGAGATGACGATTATATGAAATCGTTTGGTTATGACGTATCTTCTGGAAAATTTGATATTGATGATGTTGTATCAAGATATGGAATGTCTGCTATAGGAGGTTTTATTGGTGGTGGAGTTGCAAATGTGGCAATTAATTATAAACAAATTCACCAAGCATTATCCTATACACCACAATCTGCTATGCAGGAAATCATACGAATGACAAGAAACAACGAACTTGGTGATTTTATGAAATATGCTAATAAATAGGTTCTTGGAAATCCAAATCTTTCTGCAACAGAATTTGATGTTATTAATGGATAGAAAGTATGGAAACAAGGAACAAAAGATGATAATCAGAATTTAGGTGCACATAAAGCATTAAATCTTCAAATTGAAATGATTAAGAATATTCTTGCAGCAAATGGTGCAAAATCAAATAATGAATTTCTTGATATAAATACAATGAATGATTTACGATTTATGGCATTACATGATTCTGTTACTTCTGGAGCATATTTATAGCATTATAATCAATTATATGTTGATCTTGTAAAAGCAACTTCGGAACTTGAAGTACTTGAAAACAGCAAAGCAGATACAAATAATAATGGTGTTGTTGAGGATAAAGAAAAGAGAAATGCTAAAAAAGATGATGAAAACCCAACTCCATCTCAAGAAAATATAAATAAACAAATATAGGAAAAACGAGAATAGGTTAATAAAATCCAAAAAGAAATAAAGGATTTACAAGAAGGTAAGTATGCTTTTAAATTTATACAACAATCATTATTTGAAATGACAACAGCATTGAGTGGTAATTTTACTTCTCCTATTTTTGCAATATATGCTGAAAGAAAATTTAATAAAAAATATGATGATTTAAATGACGAAGAAAAGCAAAAAGCACTTGATGAATGGAAAAATTTTAATAATTTAGATGGTTCTATAAGATTTTAGGTATTATCAGATATGTATTTCGATATAGCAAAAAACGCAAGTGATGTTATACGAAGTCATGGGGAAAAATATTTGAATGAAGAAGAGGCGTTTGGAAAATATGAAAACTTTTTATCAAATTTATTTAATTATGATGCTAAAGATGATGAAGAATGGTTTTCAAAATTATCATAGGATTTAGAAAGTAATGAAGTTGATAAAATAGGAACATAGCTTCATAATATATTTTTTAATGATGAACTATTTAACTTACTAAAAAAAATAAAAGAAGATTCTGAATTAACAAAACCGAAATTTGTTGACGAATCAAATCCAACAGAAGAAGAAAAATAGTAGTTAAAAAAGTGGAAATCTAATATGGCTGAAGAGATGCGAGAGCAGTTTAATACATATTTGTAGGAAAATCTAAAATCTATATTGGATAAATATAAAGAACGTGGATATGCTACTAGAATAACAAAAAATGCATTACATAAGATAACATTATATGCAATTAATAATTTAGATAATAGTGATATTTTTCTTGATTATTTAGATGAAATAACTAAATTAAATAGAACTCCATTTGAAGAGAATCTTGATTCGTTTGCAATTGCCGTCGGACAAAAATCTATAAAACTTACAGATTTAGTTGAAAGAGTACAAAAAATATTAGATAATAATAGATTTAATTTACAAAATCTTCAATTATCAGATAATTTATATAAAGAATTAAATAATGCGTTAAAATTAATATCTTTATATAAAGCGGCGATACAAGGGGCATAGACAGATAATGCGGGTCTTAATAATCTTTTTGGGTTTAATGCAACGTTAAATGAAGTTGCCAAAAAACTTGGTGATGACACATATAAACCATTAGCAGAAATAGATAATAATACTGCTTAGGTGTTATTATAGGATATAGAAACAAATTATCAAAGATTGCTTACAATTAAAAGACTTTTCCTCTATAATAGAGGGCAAAAATTACAATTGCAAGATAGAGTTGCATTTAAATTTAATAAAATAATATTTGATAAAATAAGATATATAGTTTCTATTCTTGATAAAAAGAAATTCGATTCTTGGGAAGATCTTGATAAATTAAAAAGTATAGTAACAAATAGCTAGTTGCATCAAAAGGCAAATGATGAAAATATGTTAACTCTTACTCAAGAGTAGGAAAAAGAATATGTTTCAGAACAAATAAATATAGAAAATGCGCTTTTTGATGTATTTAATAAAAATATAGATAAAGTTTAGGACTTTATAGAAGAGCTAGATATTTTTGATACTAGAGAAGGACTTCTTACAGAAGAAACGGAAAATATTTCAGATAGAGAGTTTTTATGGTTTATTACAGGTAGAACTGCTGTAAAATCAGAATAGTTTTATAATTTATACAAAGATGTTATAGATCCAGAAGCAGAAAAACCTATAGCTCCATTAATTACTTAGGAACTTGGTATTTATAATCAATTTGCAAATATAATTAATTGTGATATTTTTAGCAAAATGCGTCAAGCATTTAATAATGCTGTTATAAATAAATTTAAAAATTTATCAGAAGAAGATAAGAAGAAAGTTTTGGGTGATGGGTTTTATGATATATATTCAAAATCAAAGAATTATAGTGGCGATAAATTTTTAGGAACTTTATTAAGTATTACAAAATATGATGGATTTGCATTAGTTGAGGGTGCTGCTGGAACCGGAAAAACAAAGGCAATAGATACTGTAACTGTAAAAATGTTAAAAAAATATTCTTCTGAATCAAAAGATCCGTTAAAGCATGTAGCTGTTGTACATGGTGGTTCTATTAAATCAGCAGAAGATATTTTAGCATCTATTGATATTCAAAATGGTGAATCATTTGGTAAGGAAACATTCATGAAACGAATGAATCCAAACTGGAAAGAACTTGAATATGATGAGAGTACTCATTCATTTAAAGTTGATAAATCTCAATATAAATTAAATGAACAAGGATAGTTTGTTTCTACAATGGAAGCAAAGCAAGATATGAATCCGTTTAGTTTAATAATTATTGATGAGATTCAACAATTCAGTACGTTTGATATGGATATTATTATGGATTATGCTAGAAAACATGGCATTTCTGTAATAACATCAGGAGATTTCGACCAGCAAGGAATTGAAGCATATATACCGTTAGAAAGTAATGTTCGATATAAAGTAGGATTAACTGCAGCAGAATTTATTCATTCTCCAAAACTTGGAGTTATAATGAGGAGCGATAATTAGCTTAAATCAATAAATACTATTGGATTTTAGGCATTTATGAATAATTCTGAATTATAGAAAGAAACTTTTGAATTCAATTTTTACCAAGACGAAAAAGGTCTGTGGGGAGATAAGGTTATAAATTATAAAAATGACGGTATCGATGAAGGCATTGTTAAAGAACTTGATAAATTATTTGCAACATTAAAAGATGGTGAAAAAGTAGGATTTATATATGATAATGAAAATTCAAAATTATATCAATTCCTACAAACCGATAAATATAAAGATAAAGTAGATTTTAAAAAAGGAAGTTCCGCTCTTGGTCTAGAATCAAGATACTATATTATAGAAACGGATTCCGATAATAAACAACAGTATTTAAAAAATATATATACAGGTATAACAAGATCTACTCAAGGAAGTCTATTATTTATACCAATATCGACTTTAAAGGAAGGTGTTGATATAAGGTTTATTAATAAAAAATCAGAAGAATTAATTCAAGAGCCACTTCCAATTAGTTAGATTAGAAAATATGCAAATAAAAGGAAAACTATATTAACGGAAGTTATTTCAAATAAAGAAATTCCAAAATTCACACCTAGAACAATTACTACATCAAATCAATCACAAACTCCTCCCACAAAAACAAAAAGGTCATTAAATCAAGGAGCTATTCTTGGACTGAAAATAGATAATAAACAGGATGATTCTAGTGGAGCTGTAAGTTTTACAAATGAACAACTTGAAGGATTTTTTGGTGATTTATTCAAACAAACAAAAGTTGCAAATGCGGATATAAAATCATTTGATTTTATTGGAACAGATAATCAAACTTCAAAAAAAGGTACTACAAAAGTAGTATATCATGATGGTAATTATTATCTTATAACTTCAAAAGGAGTAGCAAAATTTAACAAAGATAGCGAAACTTGGACTTTTGCCAAATTAGATGAAACAACTATAGATGAAGCTATTAATATATTAAAAGAGTTAAATAATCCAAATGGCTCATTTAAACATGTTGTTGCTGTAAATTCAAGTGCTCTTTATAGAAATGATTTTAATTCATTTAATAGTGAAATAATAAAATTTAATAGTGGAAATTATCTTGACGAAAATGGATATAATAATTTAAGAAGCTCGGTACCTCCTACAAATACAAATTATACAGATGATGAATTAAAAGATAAATTTGGAGATTTATTATATATAGCAGGATTATTTGAATATAATGATGGAGAAAAAAATGGAAAAACACCTATTGTAAAGTATAATGGTGATATCTTTTTAATAGATCCAAATAGGCCATTAATATTTAAATTGGATAATAATAAAAAGCAATGGAGTCTTATTATTTATGATACAATAGACCAACAAGCACTCGATAAGTTGCGACAATTAAATAAAATTAATTCAGTAAACATTAATGATAATGCCATTATCGTAGATAATTTAATAGATGAATCCAAACAAAGATTTTATAGATTATTATCTAATTATGATAATACAAAACCGCAATATACTGAAGATGATATTATAAGATTATTAAATCAAACAGAACCAACAGAAGTTGAAGTTGTTGAAGCTGGACTATCTGGTGGTAATGTAACAGAAACACAAAAAGAAGTAGATACTGAAAATGATAAAAGAACAGTTCCTGTTATTGAAATTAATAATCAAGACATAGACTCTTTACTATTTTCATTTAACACTTTTGAATTAGGACGTCAAATTGATGATCAAGGTCAAATACTTTCAGATGAAAGTTCCGATCAAAGAATAGATGGATATAATGGATTAGTAAAAATAAATAAAAATATTACAAAAAACGATGCAATTAATTTTATAAAGCAACTTAGAGAATCTTTAATGTCTATAAGTGATAAAGCTACATTAGAGAATGAATTAAAAGTACTTCTAAATTCTCTATTTGGCGATAAATGTAGTCCATATGTAAGATTTGCATTTAAATTTTCTGCTATATTATCTGACGGAAAAAACCTTGCTACAAGTAACCAAAAGAATTTAATATTTGAAAAAAATAGAAATGAAAGATCTCTTTATAATGGAAATAATCAAGGCGCTCGTTCTGGAGAAGTAAATAGACATGCTATTGTCGCTATTATTGGAGATAGATCAAATAAAAACAATATTATTGAAATACCATTATTAACTTTAACTTCACCATTTACTTTAGCTTAGACAACAAATGTTAATGGGGATTTTAATTTCCCTGAAATTGCAAATAGAATAAATTAGTTGAAAAAGCAAAATATATCTATTCATGAAATTTCAGAAACTATTGTAAAAGAATTTGGTGATATTCCTAGATATAAAAATTTAATTAATTTATTTAAATTATTTAATATAGGAGATAATACTATAGTATATTTGAATTTTGAAAATAATTCATATATGCCAATACTCCAAAGATTAGGCCCGCAAGTATCTGTAAAACGAGGAGATTATAGTTTGGCAGAAGGTTTTGAATTTGATTCTGCAGAAGAGGCAAATAGAAAGAACGTATTTGATGTTGTCGAAAATTCACCATTTTATTTTACTTCAACCCCTATTACATTGATAGAAGATGATGATTTTTTTGGAATTAAAAAAGGTTCTCCTATAATGTTGTTTTCAGATAATTACCGATATTCGTCAGATGATAAAATAATCTAGCGATTTGTTTAGGAATAGCATGATAAAACTTTACCAAGACATATTGGGTATTTTTATATCGATCCTCCAACATATACTATTAAAGAATATTTTGAAACAAAATATAATATTATTAATAAAAATCAATATGATAGAAATGTTGGAAATCCCTTGACAACATATAATATATTAAAGAAAATATTTGAGAATAATGAAACTAAAGAAAAGTTTAAAGAACTTGTTCATGATAAAAAAATATTTGACTTCTTTGAAAAACATGTAAATAGTTTAAATAATAAAGATAATGTTAAAGATTAGATTTTATATTTAAATACTATTGAAAGAGGTGAAACAAAATCTATTTTACAACAATTAGATTTAGAGCTTATTAATTTATTCCGTAGTAAAATTTTAGGTGTGACATTTGAAGAGAAGTTAAATACTCTTTCAGATCTTTGTGTGGAAGCAGGTATTTCAAAAGTATATATTCATACTGTTTTAAAGAAAAATTCTAAAATAGGTAAATTTGCAAGGATAGATTCCGAACATTACGAAGTTAATGAAAGGCCATTTACAACAAGAATTAAACTAGATCAAGCCGTATTTAGTGCAAACGTAGGTGGAATGGTAGATTTTATTCTTAGCAATATAAAATAGGATAAAAAAACTGGAAAATATTATACAACATTTGATGAATCATACAGAAATCATGACTGTGATATTAAACCAGGAAGCTCTAAGCCAAGAGTTGAAATAAATTTGGATTATATAAAGAATAATCTTGAAACAATTGTTAGTAGAAATCTTTCTCAAGAAGTAATTAACTTTATGGAGAAACATTATAGAGAAACAGGAGAATTTATATCTATTATACAAAGTGATAAAGGAAAGCCTATTTTGCATATATTCCAAACAAATGGTAATATAAAAGCTCTTGTTAACTCTTTGTATTATTATCAACCAAATAATGTTAACTCTTATTTTACTTATGAAGATACAAGTGGAAATGTATATTATGTAAAAATAGAAAATGGAACTGTTAAAGAAATAAAATTTAATGCTAATACTGTTAAAGAATATAAAAAAATAACAGAAGAAGATGAAAATGGTAAAATAGTTCCAGTAGACTGGGAAGGTATGTTGCAAGCAGAAGCAGATAAGGCATTTGAATATTATAATTTAACAGATCAAGACATACAAGAAATTTATAATACTATTCATGAAGATGGCGAAACAGATATTCAGCCTGGAACAAATATTCAACCTGAAAACCAACTTACTTTTAGACAAAGTCTAAATATATTGTTAAATAATGAAGAAATAATGAAAGAGTTGGAAAAGAATTATATATATAAAGAAGATATTGATGTTGAATCTGAAGAAGAATTCAAATAGTTTATAATGTATAATATAGATGTATTTTCAGAAGTGATAAATCGAAGTAATCTTGATGAAGACATAAAGAAGAGATTAACAGACATAAAAGGACAATGTATATAATAAAATAAAAATATGATAACTTGTGCAATTACAAAAAATAGTGTTATTGGATTGGCAACTAGTATAAGTCGTTTGTATAAACAAAGTGCTAGTTCTGAAAATGGCACAGAATATTTAAGAAAAGCAAAAACAGAATTGTTTAATTTATGCTAGAGAATTAAAGAAAGTGCAAATGATGATGCATAGAGACATGAATTTATTAATTTATTAATAGAAAGACTTCAAAAAACTGGTGCAGCATCAATTGATCCTAATATTACATTTCAATATCTGAATAATGTAATAATGTCTGACAATAGCAACATGGAAAACTTTGTAAGTCAAAGTCGTACAAGTCAGATTTTTGATAATCCAGAAGAATTTTAGAATATCAAATAGGCTCCTTTTAAATTTCTCGAAGATGCATATGGTAGTTCTAGTGCTAAAAGTCCTGCATTACATGAATAGGAAAATAATTTAATAGATGTTATACTTTTTGAAAGGCAAGGTTTAAACCTACCTTTCAAAAGGGTAACAAATATGGAAGAATTAAATCAAAATATAAGAAGTTACCAAGAAATACTTTTTAGAAAAATAGTAGATTATTTTAAATATTTAAGAGATAATGTTTTGGATGGAGTTTCAAAAAAGAAAATTGAAGAAGATTTAAATCAAGTATTTGAAAATCCAAAATTATATGAAGTAACTCCAGATAGCTATGTAGATTCTGGAAATTTATCTAGATTAATGACGTATATTAAAACGTATTTGAATTTGTCACCAAATACATTAACAGATTTGTATAATCGTACTGCATATAAAAATGAAAATAGTCCTGAAAAGCTAAGACTAGATGCGTATAATGCATATGTATTTTTACAAAATTACGATCATTTTCTTTTAAGTATATTTGGTAAAAGTATTCAAATAAATGATTTTGGAAAGTTAACAGGTAATGATAAATATATATTAAATAGTAATACTGGTAGAAATACTACAAATTGGAATACAGATAATATGGATGTTGCAGAACAAGCAGATATGTTAACAAAACTTGTTTTAAATCATACTCCATATTATGAAAGAGGTACGGATTCTCCAACAACAGATAAATTTGTATCATTTTAGAAATTTCAACATATTACTGGAAAAATAAAATCTTTATATTTTAATAGCACTTTTGCATCTATAGATTTTTCTAAAGATGCTCGTATTTTAAATAGTTATGGACTTTCAGAAGAAGCGTATAATTATTTTAATAAATATAAAACTTTTAGAAGAGCATTAGCTTAGGTAAAATATAATTTTAAAAATAACTTTGGAAATTTATTC
>ERZ779852.2346-NODE-2346-length-15611-cov-2.934688_pt1 | contig 15611 bp, 10 predicted proteins | sample MGYA00511559_ERZ779852 | MGnify/ENA primary metagenome ERZ779852 (study PRJEB29588, sample SAMEA2157977) | human gut metagenome | biome: human gut; feature: human-associated habitat; material: faeces | place: Denmark | collected 2008/2010 ...
TGATTATTTCTGGTGGCAAAATTAGGAATAAAAAAAATAATAGAAGAGGAAACAAACTTTCTGAATATACAGAATTGCGTGAAAAAGAAATTATTTCTTGCCACGTCGTAAAATAGAAAATGGAGAATAGAGAGTGGCCTTGAGTGCTTTCTGATTGAATGCTTGTCATAAAAATATAGCAATCGGATTACTGAAAATGACGTTGATGGTCCGTATTCTGCCTGTTTTATGCACTTTTTTTTACGCAAAATCATTCCTCCTTTCCGTGTTTAACTAAAAATAACACGCGCCCCCTCGGTATCTAATAAATCATGTGTAAATTTGCAAATGATACCCTGTCTGTGGCCGTGAAAGGCCGATAAGGCAGGAAAAAGTGGCAGCGTAGGCCTATGGCCTCTCCGGTGTCGCCTTCGTCTCATTGAAAAAGCCTTTATGATAACAACATACCTCCAACGGATCATCACGCTTGTCGTCTGCTCGATGGCGCTTGCTTCGACTGCCTGTGCGCGTAGCACCCAGGCGGCTTCGTCGCCTGCCAAGGGATCTACGCTCAAGGCGGCCCGGTCGGCCCAGCCTAAGACGGTTCATGTGCCCGCCCATTTGGCCAAGCGGACGGATGCCGAACTGGCTACCTTGGGCGACCAGTTGCTCGACAAGAATCTTCTCGATAGTGCACTGCTGTGCTTCGAGGTGGTCAATGCGCGCGAGGCCGACGGCGACCGTGTCCTCTATGCCCACACCCTCCACCACGCCGGCCTTATCTATTACCGCCAGGGTATCTATGGCAAGGCGATGGAGCGCTACATGAGCAGTCTGCAGATCTGCGAGGAGGACAACTTGGAGCGGGAACTCTCCACACTTTACAAGAATATAGGCAATGTCTATAGCATGTTCCACGACTTCGACCAGAGTTCCGCACTCTACAAAAAGTCGCTGGCCCTGGCCCGCAAGTTCAAGGACTATGCGCTGGAGAACATGGCCCTCAACAATCTTATCTTTGCCTATACCGACAAGACGCCCCTTTCGCAGTATCGCCGATGGCAGCAGGAGATGCTCGTCCATCCCGAGAAGCGCGTCCGCTACGACTACGACGTCTTCATGACCGAGGCCCAGGTCCTCATCTACGAGCGACAGCCCCGCAAGGCCATTGCCGTGCTCCGCAAGGCTGTCGATTACTGCCTGAAGCACCATCTTCAGCCCATCAGCCTTGCTTCTTCCTATGGCACGATGTCGGCCATCTTTCTTCAGCTCGGCCAGCGCGACTCGGCCCTGGTCTATGAGTTGCGCAACCAGCAGATAGCCAAGGAGACGGGCAACACCGCCCTCCTCATCACCACCCTTCGCTCGCTCTCCGAAATCTATGAGCCGGTGGACAAGAATCTCGCGCTGACCTATAAGCAGCAGTATCTGATGCTCTCCGATAGTGTGTATAATCTCAATGAGTTCAACTCCATCCGCAATGCGCTCTACTTCCACGAGATGAACACGAAGTCGAAGGCCATCGACAAACTCTCGATAGAGAATCTGACGCAGTCGCACACCATCACCTCGCAGCGCAACGCCCTTGTGTTGCTGATCATCTTCCTGGTCGTCTTCCTGGTGATGTTTGTCGTCATTGCCCGCCAGAAGCACCTCCTCTCGAAGTCCAACCAGGTGCTCTTCGACAAGAGCCAGGAAGACATCATCACTAAGAACGCCTATGTGCAGTCCATCCAGTCCATGAAGGCGAAGATCCAAGAACTTCAGCAGCAGGCTGAGGGAGAGAAGAAAGACGCCCCAGTGGTCGAGCAGGAGGAGAAAGTCCCTGAAGGGGAAGTGGTGCAGACACATGACGCACTGCCGAAAGACGATGAAATCGAAAAAACGACCTCCCGTTTGCCCGAAAAGTTGCGCAACGAGCTCCTCAATACCATCCTTCAGGTGATGGAGACCACTGAGGCTTATTGCGACAGCGACTTCGGCATCGAGAAGTTGGCGACGATGGTCGGTTCCAACTCGCGCTATGTCTCACAGGTCATCAACGACGTGTATAAGGAGAACTTCCGTACCTTCCTCAACTCCTACCGTGTGAAGAAGGCCATGACACGCATGAACGACGAGAAGGGCTACGGCCACTACACGATCCGCGCCATCGCCGAGAGTGTCGGCTACAAGTCGCAGGCCAACTTCATCAATGTCTTCACGAAGATGACAGGTATCAAGCCTTCTACTTACCAGAAGATGTCAGCGGAGCGAAGAAATGCTCCGAAGCGCATCTCAGACGATGAAAGCGAGGAATATAAGGCCAAACATCATCAAGCGTAATCCTTGATGAGGGTCTTATTAGAAAAGGTCTGGACGCACCATTGCTCCAGACCTTTTTCTCAATTCGCCGATATTCTGTGTGGATGCTTCCTACAGACGATGGTTTCGGCCTTTTTCTCTTCTTCTGCTTTTTCTTTCTGCTGCTTCCCTCAGCCTTTGTTCGTCAAATAGCGAGGTTAAAGTTCGTTTTTAGTTACTATTTTCCGAATCAGTAACGGTTCTTCTGCTTTTAGCGTTGGATGGTTAGAGGCTTTTGCGTAACTTTGCCGTCGGTACATTAGCCATATTTATAACTTATCAGATACATCTATTATGAGGAAAGGATTACTTTTATCAGCCGCTCTTGGCATGGGATTCCTCGCAGTTCCGACGATTTCCAATGCTCAGCAGCTCGCTTCGCGTGTCAGCAATGCCACCAAGGCACCCACTTCCCAGCGCATAACTACTCCTACAGCCAAGGCTCAGGGCGCCCTCCGTGCCGAGGCCTTGAATCCTGCCGATTACGGACAGGTTGTGGAGATTCTCGGCGAGGACTTCTCGCTGATGACTACCGGTAGCGTAGGCAACCCCGACAAGGACACCGAACTTTGGTATGTCCGTGAGGATGGCAATGCCTGGATGACGATGCGCGATGGCTACACCCATCAGTCCGGCTGGGGTGGTGCCTACATCTATCCTGCTGGCGGCACCGTCGCCATTGGCAATGGCGACGAGCCGGGCCATCTCAACACCTGCATGATGGACCTCAGCGGCAACGACCAGATTGCCTTCGTCCAGTTTGATATGCGTACCGACGATGGTCAGCCCGACCAGACCGTCATCGTAGAGGGAGCCGAGACCTTCAATATGGCTCCGTCATGGCGTGTACTCGGTGGTTCGCAGATCGATGGCGTCAGCAGCGAGTGGAAGACCTACACCTTGATGTTCCAGAATGCTGGCGCCTATAGTTTGTTCAATATCTTCCACCCGCAGAAGCAGGGTGAGGCTCTTTGCAACATCTATGTGGACAACTTCCGCGTCTATCAGGTCAATCCGTATGTCAAGATGCCGACGCTCTACGGCCACTCCTATTATACGGGTGAGAGCTTCAACGTCAGCTGGAGCAAGGTAGAGAATGCCGACCACTACCTCCTCAATGTCTATTGGGTCGATGAGACCAACGGCAACGCCAAGATGTATGCTGCCGAGAATCAGTCGGTCAACGACACGACCTTCACGGTCAATGGCATCATCTCGGGCAAGAACTACTACTATGTCGTCCAGTCCGTCGATGCAGCCGGCCACAAGTCTTTCGAGCCGACCCCGAAGCTCATCTGTGATCTCGAGGCCCCGAAGGATCTCCCCGCTACCGATATCAACCAGGACAACGGCACGTTCACCGCTTCTTGGGAGGCGGCTCCTTCCGCTGAGCGCTACAACTACTGGGCTTACTGCGACCGCAAGGCCACGCAGGACGGTCCGATGCGCCTCACCGACGAGGACTTCACGGGTGTGAAGTGTCCTGATGGCACCCTCGGCGAGGGCTGGGGCTACTCCATGACCGAGGCAGAGTGGAAAGAGACCTCTGTCACCAACCCGTCCTACTTCTCTATGGACAACTACGTCATCCAGCCGATCAACCAGGGTGGTTGGGTTGCCAAGAACGGTTTCCCCTTGGCCGACGGTTGCATCAAGGTCGATGGTTATCAGTATGTCTATAATAACAGCGACGCTGGTCTGATCTCTCCGGAGCTTGACCTCTCCAAGAATGGTGGCAAGATCACCATCAACGTCGATCTCTGGGGTGATACCGAGACCATCCAGTACGAGGATGGCTCTAAGGTCGATTACACCGCACAGTGTGCTGTCGCCCTCTTCAACTGGGATCCCGCCAAGAACGACTTCACTCAGGCTGAGCTCATTTACGTCAAGGACCTCAACTCCTCTTGGCAGAACCGCACCATCGAGTTGACGAAGGGTACGGATCGTTCTATCATCGGTCTCTATTGCGTCGGTTCTCCCGCCAACCTCTTCTTCGATAACTTGAAGATCGACCAGGACTATAAGGCTGGTGAGACGTTTGTCGATCCGATCGTCTATCATCGCTGGTGGGAGGGAACTTCCGTGGATGTTCAGATTCCTATCCGTGGCAACTTGGGCAACATCACCCACCGCGTGACCGCCATCAAGGGCAATCCCGAGACGGGTGCCATCGTGGAGAGCTTGCCTTCCGATACCGAGTTTGTCGGTCGCTATGAGAGCACGGACGTGAAGTCTGTCAACCTCCTCAGCAAGGCCAATGTCCGCGTGGAGGGCCAGACGATTGTAGTCAACGGCAATGGCCTTGTCCAGGTCTATACTCTCGACGGCGCACTCGTCGCCAAGGCAGAGGCCGACGGCCAGGCTCGTATCACGGTTCCCTCTGGCGCCTACATTGTCAAGACGAACAACGAAAGTGTGAAAGTGGTTTTCTAATTAGACGATAGAAGGGAGAGGGCTGCCCGCCTCGTGCTGGGCCCTCTTTTCTTCCTCCATTTGTGCAGGTCTCCTGAAGAGGGAGTCCTGCGCTTTCACTTGATATTCAACTAATCTTTAAAATACAATACGAACAATGAAGAAAACCTTTATGGCTTTGGCCCTGACACTTCTTCCCTTTGGCATGGCTTCCGCCCAGGTGCGGATGCTCGTGGTTCCGAAGGATGGTGGTGAGGCCAAGAGCTTCAATCTCGACGACATTCGCCATATCGACTTCCTTGGCGAAGGCAATACGTTCTCCGTCGAGTGCGCCACCGACCGCTGGTCTTTCGACTTCGACAAGGTGCGCTGCCTCAAGTTTGATGGTCTTGTCAACGACATTGCGACCGCCACCAAAAAGGAGAGCGACATCAATATTAGTTATAAGGAGGGGCGGATTTTCGTGAGCGGCATGGGCGATGCGGTGACGCACGCTGTGATTTTTGACCTGAATGGATGCAGCCGCGTCAATCTGCCCCATTTTGATGGTCAGCCCATCGATGTGAGTGGACTGCCCAAGGGCGCGTATATCCTCCGTATCGGCGGCAAGGCGTTTAAGTTCTTGCGATAACCGGGCCTGTTCCATCCTAACCATCATCACTACCTCCCCCAGAGGAGAAATGCCTCCGTGAGGCACCTCCGCTGGAAAGGACTCATCAGAAAGCAAAAGAAACAAAAACAGAAATGAAGAAAATATTTGCATCCCTCCTGCTCGCCCTGACCACCATGGGCGCTTCTGCGCAGGACAATCCCAATCGTCTCATCATCCAGCCGAAGCAGGGCAATCCCTCCGGCTATCTCGTCGAGCGCCTCGACAGTGTCTATTTCACGAAGATCAACGGTCGTGTGGCTGCCGACATCAACCTCCAGGGCTACACCACGGGTACCACGGGCGACACGCTGCGCCTTGCCGTCACCAAGACGCCCGAGTGCCAGGCTTACCGCATTGCGTGTGTGCCGGCCTCTATGGCCAATGCCCTCACTTCCGACGCCGTCGTGGCCCAGTACTTTGACCTCTATGTCGGTGGCGACAAGTTTACAGAGGACTTTACCAATGCGGTGATGACCAATATGGGCATCGAGTTCAAGCCCAACTCCGACTATAGCGTCATCACCATGGGCTACGACAAGTACGGCATCGCCTGTGCTTCCTCTCGTGTCGATTTCACGACGCCTGCTGCCAACATCATTGGCAACCCTACCGTCACCTACAAGGTGCTGGAGGCCAACTACGAGGACTTCACCATCGACTTCCAGCCCAACGAGGACTGCCTCGGCTTCTATGCCTGTGCCTTCGAGAAGGGTACGGCCAAGGCTCAGTATGAGCAGTGGGGCGCCATGATGGGCTTCGCCAACATGGGTGACATGATTAAGCAGTGGGGTGGCACGATGTTTCCCGATCGTGAGACCCACACTTGGAAGCAGATGACTCCGGGCACCGACTACGAGGTCTATGTCCTCCCGATCGATGAGAACCAAAACTATGGCACGATGGTCATCGTGCCCGTCACGACCAAGAAGTATGGTGGTGCGGGCCAGGCTACGGTCACGATCACGCTGGGTGAGTTTGGTAGCCAGGAAGGCAAGTGCTACCAGTATGTCACCTACACGCCCAACGACCAGGCTTCCTTCATGCGCGACATGATCATCGACAAGGCCGTCTTCCAGTCTTCCGCCGACTGGGGTATGGGTAGCGAGGAGAAGATCCTCGAGTATCTCAAGGACGACCATGATGGTGCTGACCCCAATTGGAACCGCTATGGCGTGGATGTGGCCCAGTGGGGTGTTGATCCCAACAAGGAGTATATCGCTTATGCCATCGCTCAGAACATCAATGGCGAGTGGGGTCCGCTGTCCAAGCTCGAGTTTACCACCGGTTCTGCCAAGGTGGCTCCTGCCAAGACGTTCACTGTTGCCAAGCGCCTGAATGGTGTCAGCAAGAAGGACAACGTCTTCGTTCCTGGCAAGGCTCCCAAGTTGCAGAAGGTCGCCAAGCGTGGCCTCACCCTTGTAGAAGAGTAATCTCTCCCTGCCTCTTTGCCTACTCTGGCCCATCTGGCTGGGTTTCCACCAGCCGATAGGGTTTATCCATAGCGACATCCGACGACGACCATCTGTCTTCTTCGGGTGTCGCTTTTTCGTTCTATATCCTGCGCTGCCGATGGCTGCAAACAACAGAAAATGGCTTTTAGGGGTTCTTGAAACGGTTAAATATATATAAAATTAACCCATTCTCTGTTTGCTCTATTTGTCCTTTGGACTATTTTCCTTATATTTGCAGCCGCAGAGTCTCCTCCTACTAAGGAAGCAACAAGTTCTGAAAAGGGTGGGGAAACCGAGAGAGACAGAGGCGGTGACGCGCCTCCACACCTGGATTATTAAGACAGAAATAAGAATATTAACTTTAGTGTAACTATGATGAAGAAGACTTTCATGGCATTGGCCTTGACGCTGCTTCCCTTTGGCATGGCCTCCGCACAGGTGCGGATGCTCGTGGTCCCGAAGGATGGCACGGCGCCCAAGAGCTTCAACCTCGATGACATTCGCCGTATCGACTTCCTTGGCGAAGCCAACACGTTCTCCATCGCATGCGCCACCGACCGTTGGTCCTACGAGTTTGACAAGGTGCGCTGCCTCAAGTTTGATGGCCTCGTCAATGACATTGCCACAGCCACCAAGCAGGAGTCTGCGGTCAGTATCGCCTACAGAGAAGGGCAGATCTTCGTGAGCGGCTTGGGCAATGCTCAGGCTAACGCCACGATTTACGACCTCAATGGATGCAGCCGCCTCAGTCTGCCCCACTATGATGGTCAGCCCATCGACGTGAGCGCACTGCCCAAGGGTGCCTATATCCTCCGCCTGGGCGACAAAGCATTTAAGTTCTTGAGATAACCATCCCTTCCGCCTCTTTCCAACTTCGGGACCAGGCGGGTCCAAAACATAATACCTAACCAAAGAAACAATGAAGAAATTCTTTACTACCCTTGCTCTCGCGCTGCTCACGCTGGCAGCTTCCGCACAGGAGAATCCCAACCGTGTCATCGTGAAGCAGAAGTACAAGGCCCCCGTCGGCTACCTCGCCGAGCGCATCGACAGCATCTATTTCACGAAGTTGGAGGGCCGCGTCGCTGCCGACGTCAAGTTTCTGAGCTTCTCCAAGGGCAACCTCACCGATACCATCCGCCTCGCTGTCACGAAGACTCCCGAGTGTAAGTCATACAAGATCGCCTGCATGCCCGCCGGCCAGGCCAATTCCTTTGCCAGCGATGCTGCCCTGGAACAATACTTCGACCAGCTCGAAGACTGCCCGACCTTCACCGACGATTTCACCAACGCCACGCTCACGGGTCTGGACATGGAGTTCCAGTCCAATGGCACCTATAGCCTCGTCACCTTGGGCTACGACAAGTACGGCATCGCCTGCGCCTCGTCGCGTGCCGACTTCACCACCCCCAACTCCGACTTGGTGGGCGACCCGAAGGTCATCTACACCGTCGTGGAGGTGAAGCCCGACAACTTCACCATCTGGTTCCAGCCCAACGGCGACTGCTATGGCTACTACCTCTGCGCCTTCAAGGCTGGTACCGCCGAGGAGCTCTTCGAGAAGTGGAGCAAGGAGGAGGGCTTTGTCAACCTCCAGGATATGATCAAGTCTTGGGGTAGCGATAAGTACACCGACACGCAGATGTACAAGTGGTCTGGTATGGAACCGGGCACCGACTATGAGGTCTATGTCCTTCCCGTTGATGTCAACGAGGCTGACGCTCCCTTCCAGATCATCCCCGTCACCACCACGGAGAGCGGTGGCGAAGGCGAGGCCACGGTCACCATCAAGCTCGGCGACTTTGGCGAGGTCGGTGGCAACTACTTCCAGTATGTATGGTTCACGCCCAACGATGAGGCTACCCTGATGCGCGACTTGGTGCTTGCCAAGAACGATGTCATGACCCAGGACTATTGGGGTAAGGGCGACCTCGAGTTTATCAAGGAGTACCTCAAGAACGACGAGATGCCCGACTACTGGAACCGTTATGGTGAGGACTACTCTCAGTGGGGCGTCTATGCCAATACCGACTACTATGCCTTTGCCATCGCACAGAATGCCAAGGGCGAGTGGGGTCCCCTTGCCACACTGGAGTTCCGCACGCCGGCCTCTGCACCTGGCGCAGCACCTGCCAAGCCTGGCAGACCGTGTGTGCGTCTGGACAAGGTGGTCAATATGCACAGCTATTTCGAGCCGGGCAAGGCCCCCAATGTCATGCCGAAGAGCAGAAAGACTCGTGTCTCCCTCGTAGAAGAGTAATCACTCCTTCGTAAGAGAAACCGTATAGTGGCATCGGGCAAAGGCGCAAGCCTTGGCCGGGTGCCGCTTCCTTATTCCTTATTCCTTATTATATATGCGTATATAGATAAAAAACGTATATTATAGCCATTTGGTGCTTGATGAAATGACCTAAAAGTGTTATTTTGCGAAAAATAGGAAAATAAGTAGCCTATTATTTTTGTGTTTCATTTATTTTGCTTATTTTTGCATCACGGCTTTGGCTCTTATGGAGAATTATACATTCTTTATGGTGAGCGAGGCCGATGGCGGCAAACCCTCGTCGGCGCGCAGCCATAGAAACCGACGCAAAATAGGTATCTGGGTGCAACACTTCCCAGGCCGAGCTTGACGCAGCTCCCTGGGGGCACCTTCCCATTCACGGGTTGAATAGACGAAGTTATTATCTTTTTTACATTATTATTATTAACCGGGATGAGGCCAACGGCTTCTTTTCCCCACCTAAGGAAAAAGTAGCTTACACGGACGAATCCCACAAAGAAAATCATTTATGAACAAAGCATTACGATTTGTTTGGTTGTCTTTGTTGACATTGTTCTGCGGAGTAGCTTCCGCGGGGACAGTGGTCTTCGACCCGGCGACCGATGTGAGTAGTGGAACGTCTTTGACAAAGGATGGAGTCACGATTACGATGACATCCGGGACCAGTTCGTTTGCAGCGACCGACTACAACGGCACGCTATCTTATGCCTTTAAGCAGAAAACGTACTTCGAGTTTACGACCGGGGAGTCTGTCAAGATCAATTCCGTTTCCTTTGAGTACCAGTCTGCTGGCGGCTATATTTACGACCGCAATAACAATACGAACAGTACTGAGTTTGAAGGCGGAAAGACCTATACGGTCAAAGGTGAGGGAGCCTCCTCATTGTTGTTCTCCGTCTTTTCAGGCCCCATGTACTTCTCCAAGATCACCGTAGAATGTACGGGTGGTGACGAGCCGGGTGGTGGCGAGGTAGGTACGACCTACTCCATCGACGACTTGATGACGATGTGGCTTCCGCTACGCTGAAGTTCACCGATGCACAGGTGGTCTATGGTGACGGCACCAACTATATCGTTCGCGAGGGTGGCAAGGCCATCGACCTGATGGGCACCTCCCTCTCTCTCGAAAAGGGCGCTACGCTCAATGGTACGGTGACGATGAACGTCACTTACAAGAATGGTTTCTTGAAGGCAGAGGATGTCGCTGGTGTCACCAACGGCAACAATCTGACGCAGACCAACGCCACGGGCGAGAATGTCCCCGTGACGGCTACCATCGATCAGTTGGCCTCCAACTACAAGGGCGACTTGGTTCTGCTGAGCCAGGTCAATATCTATAATGACTCCTATGGCGATTTGGGACAAGGTGCTGCCTACTATGCACGCACAGGTTTCACGAATTTCGCTACGCTTACCAACATAGCTGACTTCTTGGACAAGGTGAGCTCCGACCAGGATGCCACCTACGACATCGTTGCTTGGTATAACGAGCCGGGCGCTGGTGCCATCAAGGCTAAGTTGCAGATTGTGGAGTTCCTTGGTGGCGAGGTGGCTAAGCCCGCCGCGCCGGTCATCAGTGGCAACCAGAACTTCACGGGTAGCACCGAGGTGACGATCACAGCCGAGGAAGGCGCTGCCATCTTCTATACCACCGACGGCACCGTGCCGACGAACTGGGATCCCGCCTATACTGCCCCGTTCACCATCACTGAGACAACGACGGTGAAGGCAGTGGCCCGCGTGAATGACATCTATAGCGATGTCGCTGAGATGACGTTCACCAAGGAGGAAAGTGGCGTGACGGGCTCTACCATCGCCGATCTGGCCACAACTGCTAAGAGCCAGGACAACGTGACGCTTGTGCTCAACAACGCCAAGGTCGTCTATGCCAAGGACAACAACTACATCCTTCGCGAGGATGGCAAGGCTATTGACCTGCTCAACACCTCTCTCTCGCTGACGCAGGGAACGACGGTGAGCGGCCATGTCCAGGTTAATGTCACCTACACCTCAGGCATCCTCTCTACTTCTGATATCGAGGGTGTGACCACGGATGCCAACCTGACCGCAACGGGCGTGGCTGGCGACATGGATCCCATCGCTTGCACGCTTGGTCAGGTGAAGAATTATCCTGGCGACCTTGTCTATGTCGAGAATCAGGAGGTTTGGAATTACGGCACGACTTGGTACTTCTATGAAGGCGCAAGTTGGACTTCCGTCTATCTCACCAATGCGGCTGACTTCAACATGGTAGCCAACAAGTACTACAATGCTACTCTTTGGTACAAAGAAGTCTCTTATTATGGTGACGTCAATGCGACCATCGTCTCTTGCGAGCGCAACGTCACCTCTCTCAATGCGCCGTTTATTGATGGTACGGAGACCTTCTCCGACAATACGACGGTGACAATCACGGCCGACAATGTCGCTACGATCTACTACACGCTCGACGGTACTGATCCTACGACCGCCTCTACGGTCTATACTGAGCCGTTCACGCTCAGCGAGTCGGCTACGGTGAAGGCTATCGCAGCCTACAAGTCGATTGTCTCTCCTGTTGCCTCCAAGGTGTTCAACAAGGTGGATGCCAATGCGCCGATGACGATCGAGCAGCTTGCTTCTTTCAAGAGCAGCTTCGATCAGGTCACGCTCTCTCTCAACAACGCACTCGTCGTCTATGGCGAGGATGGTAGCTACATCCTCCGCGAGAACGACCGCGCTATTGACGTCCTCAACACGACGCTGCCGCTGACCATCGGTGCTACCGTCTCTGGTACGGTGAAGCTCAAGGTCAACTACGCAGCTGCTCCTGGCAGCTACGCCGCCTACCCGGGTCTTCTGACCACGGCCGACCTTGCCGACGTGACCAACGCCGACAACCTGACCGTCACGCCGGGTGCCACCACCGATCCCAGTCCGCTGGCCATCGACCTGGCGCAGATTCCCAACTATCCGGGCGACTTGCTCAAGGTGACGAATGCCACTGGATGGAACTATGATATCCCGGCGTTCTATAGCTACAATCCGTTTGTGGAGTTCTTCCTCACCAACGGTGCTGACTATGGTGTCGTCAACTATGGCAGCTACAACGCCACGGTTTGGTACAACGATGTCTCCAACAACCGCCTTCAGGGCAAGATCATCAAGTGCAGTAAGGTCATCACTTCTCTCGATGCTCCGCAGATCAGCGGTACGGACAACCGCACCGACTTCGACGAGAGCACCGAGGTGACGATCACGACCGAGGAGGGTGCCAGCATCTACTACACGCTCGACGGTACAGATCCCACGAAGGAATCTACGCTCTACACTGCGCCCTTCACCATCACCAACAGCTGCACGGTGAAGGCTATCGCTACCTACAATGCCATCGTTTCTCCGGTTGGCTCCGTAGAGTTTACGAAGAACGACTACTCGGGCACCAACACGATTTCCGACCTCATCGTCTATGGCGAGAGCAAGGATAGCGTTGTCGTCCACTTCGAGAATGCCAAGGTGGTCTATAGCGAGCAGGGTGACCTGGGCTACCACTACATCATCCGCGACGATGGATTGGCCATCGACCTGATGAACATCACCAAGTTCACTCTCCCGGTGGGTGCTTACAACCTGAAGGGCACCATGGCGCTGAAGGTCACTTACCAGAAGGGCTTGCTGATCGCCGAGGAGCTTGAGAGCACCAACTCTGGCAACATCTCCTTCGTATGGCCGGAGTCCTACGATATGGATCCGATCGAGATCGATCTCATTGACGTGAAGCTCCACAAGGGCGACCTCCTCAACCTCAAGAATGCTGAGATCTGGAGCTACAGAGGCACGACGAGCATCTACACCAACACGCCGAGCTACATCGAGCTGAAGGTGACCAATGCTGAGGACTTCGACCTCGAGAGTGGTTTCTATAACCTCACGATCTGGTACAACGATGCTTCTTCCGACTACTATGCTGGTAAGGTGAAGGTCATCAAGGCCGAGCGTGTCGATAAGCGTCCGGATGCTCCGGTCATCCTTGGCGAGGAGGAGTTTGTGGGCAAGACCACTGTCTCTATCGCTGCTACCGAGGGCCTGAATGTCTATTACACCCTCGACGGTACCGATCCTACCCGTCAGTCTACGGTCTATACCGAACCGTTCACGATCACCGAGACCACGACGGTCAAGGCTGTCACCGCTTATCTCGATGACTACTCTGACATCGTCACCAAGACCTTCACGAAGGTTGGCGACTTCGAGACCAAGACTATTGCACAGCTCTTCGAGGGCCAGCAGGCTGTCGAGAACGTGAATATCAGTCTCAACAATGCCAAGGTGGTTTACACCGAGAAGCATGAAGATGGCACGAAGGTGGCTATCCTCCGCGAGAATGGCCAGGCTCTCGACGTCATCTCTGGCGTGCTCGACCTCCCGTTGGGTTCTACCGTCACCGGTACGTTCTTCGCCAGTGTCGATTTCAACGGTGGTATCTTCACTACCCGCGACGTACAGGGCGAGACCAACAGCTATGAGCTCGAATACACCATGCCGAGCGACAAGGGCTACAACGACCCGATCGAGACGACCGTGGCCGATGTCCACCTCTATCCCGGCGACCTCGTTAGCATCAAGGGTCTCCAGGTGCTGGGCCAGGATGGTCAGTACTACGGATTCACGGAGGACTACAGCTTCGTCAACCTCACCGACAATGATGAGTTGGCCAACACCGTCTCCGGTCAGAAGTACACCGTCCTCGGATGGTTCAACGCTCCGGGTACCGGCTTCGCCGATGGCAACGCTTCTCTGAAGGCTGTCAAGCTCACCGCTGATGATGCTACGAAGTATCACAACCAGACGATTGCTGAGCTCAACGTCCGCAGAGACCGCGAGGACAACATCCGTCTCGTGCTCGACAATGCGAAGGTGGTCTATGTACGCGCCAATCCTTACTATGGAACGAAGGATATCGCTCTCCGTCAGGATGGCAAGGCTGTCGTACTCTACAACTCTACGCTGCCGCTCGAACTCAACAGCACCGTCTCTGGTACTGTGAAGCTTGACTTCTATGCCCTCGCTGGCATCCCGCAGCTGCGTGAGATCGATGGTGGTGTCACGACTGCCGACAGTCTGACGATCACGGCTGGTGCTTCTCAGGAGGTTGATCCTGTCGAGGTTACCATGGCCAACTACGACGAGCACAGAGCCGACGTCATCGTTCTCCGCCAGGTGAAGATCGTCTATGGCTCTCAGGCTGCCTATGCTATCGAGAAGGATGGTCAGAAGATCGCCTTCAAGAATGAGAACGAGGATGTCGATGTCGATGCACTCGTCAGCAACGACAACCTCTACGACGTCGTCCTGTGGTACAACGGCTACATCAATGAGGCTCCCGAGATGGAGTTTGTCAAGGCTGTCAAGGTCACCGATGTGGGCATCTATGGTGTGGAAGGCAACTTCGGTAAGGATGGCAACACCTACAACCTCCAGGGTGTGAAGGTGGGCAAGAACTACCGTGGTGTAGTGATCCGCGACGGCAAGAAGTTTACCAAGAAGTAAGTAAACATCTCTCTATAACAAAAGGGTGGGGAACTGATCCCCACCCTTTTTCATGCCTGTCCTCGCTACCCTTGGTGCGAGGCGCCTTCCCCTTGACGGTTATAGTATCTATTGGGTTATAGCTCTTCCTTCAACTCATTGTATAGGTCCACAGGGCCTAAGTGCCAGTATTTGGTCTTCTCTGTTGACAACTTCTTGTAGAGTTTTGAATGATAGATGCGATGAAGGCTCTCCTGCAGCGTAAAACCATAGTCCTCGTGGAGATATTCCACCAGCCAGCTTATTTTTCCTGGCAAAAGCAGATGGAGGTTGTTTTGGCTTATCTGAAACATATTATTTCTCTATTTTAATTGATTCTATGAAATGTAGCGCAGTCAGTGCTTTTTTTTCTGATTTCAATAAATTCGTCAATCTCGGCTATTAACCATTGCCGTCCTTGTGTGTGAAGCGGCTCAAAGCATTCGCTAAGATAGTCTGTCACTCCATATTCGGAGAATAAGTCAAGCACTCGGTCTCCTGTCAGTCCCTTGACTGCTCCGTATTCTTCTATGCAGAATGAAACGAAGAGGGCTATGTCTTTGTCTTTTTTACTCATCAGAGTTCTCCTTATGTGTTGTTTGCATTTTTGAGATACAAAAATAATAAATTATTGCGATAGTCTGTTATGTAAAGGTATCTTTTTGGTATTTTTAAGGTCGTTTAAGCGTGGAGAAAGCAACTCGCCATTCCTTGACGCACCGCATTAGAAATGGAACGATTTGGTTCATACGTGAAGACAAACCTTTGCTTGCGTCCCGAACGCATCCCGAAGGCATCCCGAACGGTGGAAGGTCTCAGAACTCCTCCGTTTGGGAGCGTTTGGCTTCTCTCTTTTTAGCTTCCATTGGGTAGGGGAGGGTGCTGCGGTTGATCCTTCCTTGGATAGTGGGCCGCTTGGGCGTAAAAGGCAAAGAAGCCGAGT
>ERZ779852.2349-NODE-2349-length-15601-cov-4.109482_pt1 | contig 15601 bp, 13 predicted proteins | sample MGYA00511559_ERZ779852 | MGnify/ENA primary metagenome ERZ779852 (study PRJEB29588, sample SAMEA2157977) | human gut metagenome | biome: human gut; feature: human-associated habitat; material: faeces | place: Denmark | collected 2008/2010 ...
GTCATGGCATCTACCGTATTGACGGCACGGATGATAACAGGCCATTCAAAGGAACGTGCATTGTCGCGTACACCTACGGATTTGAAGTCAGGCACAACGGTGAAATACTGCCAAACTTTTTTGTCTAATCCGGCTTTTTGGAATTCTTCACGCAGGATGGCATCCGCTTCTCGAACCGCTTCCAGTCTGTCACGTGTGATAGCACCTAAGCAACGCACTCCTAAACCTGGACCGGGGAACGGCTGGCGGAAGACCATTTCGTAAGGCAAGCCCAATTCGAGACCGCAAGCGCGAACTTCGTCCTTGAACAACTGGCGTAATGGTTCGACCAATTCGAATTTCAGGTCTTCGGGCAGACCACCTACGTTGTGGTGGGATTTCACCATCTTGGCTGTCTTTGTACCGCTTTCCACGATATCGGGATAGATAGTACCTTGCGCTAAGAAGTCGATGCCATTCAGTTTGCGTGCCTCTTCTTCAAAGACACGGATAAATTCGCCACCGATGATTTTGCGTTTTTCTTCCGGATCGGCAACGCCAGCCAGCTTATCTAAGAAACGATCGGTAACGTCTTTATAAATCAGGTTTGCATTCAACTGGTTCTTGAAAACTTCAACGACGTTTTCCGATTCACCTTTACGCATTAGACCGTGATTTACGTGTACGCAAACCAACTTGTCCCCGATAGCTTTCAGAAGCAATGCGGCAACAACGGAACTATCGACTCCGCCAGAAAGTGCCAACAATACCTTTCTGTCACCGACCTGACGTCTTACCAGTTCGATTTGGTCATTGACGAAGTTCGTCATGTTCCAGTTCGCTTCGGCTTTACAAGTGTCGAATACGAATGTTTTTACCGATTCTTTGATTGCCTCCATGTCACTGGAGAATTCATTTAATTTTACTTCGCAGAGAGCCTTGTCATGGCCGGCTGCCATAACAGGGATTCCAATCGAATAGATTCCCGGATTTACATCGATGGCGACACCGTCGATTACATTGTTAGGACCACCGTTGATGATGATACCTTTTACATTCGGAAGTGCTTTGAGTTCTTCAACCGTAATGTCGTGCGGATAGATTTCGCTATAGACACCCAACGCGCGGATTGCTCGTGCCAACACAGTGTTTTCATGACTGCCCAAATCCAGGATAACAATCATATCTTGTTTCATACGATTCTTTATTTTTTATTGGTTTTACATTATGTATACTTGAAATGCGGATATGGAATTTTACTCCCACTCGATTGTTGCGGGCGGTTTTGAGCTGATGTCGTAGACAACGCGGTTTACTCCTTTGACTTTGTTGATGATTTCGTTGGACACTTTCGCAAGGAATTCGTATGGGAGTTGCGCCCAGTCAGCCGTCATGGCATCCGTCGAGGTTACAGCACGCAAAGCAACCGTATTTTCGTAGGTCCGTTCGTCTCCCATAACACCTACGGACTGGATCGGGAGGAGAATCACTCCGGCCTGCCAGATTTTGTCGTACAAGCCCCATTCACGCATCAGCGACATATAGATATCGTCGGCCTCTTGCAAGATTCGTACTTTTTCCGGGGTGATATCACCTAAAATACGAATACCTAAACCGGGACCGGGGAACGGATGACGTTTGATCAGATGTGGTTGCATACCTAACTCCATACCGACACGACGTACTTCGTCTTTGAACAGAAGGCGTAGCGGTTCGACCAGTTTCAGGTTCATTTTGGCAGGCAGACCGCCTACATTATGATGGCTCTTGATAACAGTTCCGGTAATGGATAGCGATTCGATTACGTCCGGATAAATGGTACCTTGACCTAACCATTTTATATCTTTCAACTTGTGGGCCTCTTCGTCAAACACATCGATAAAACCTTTGCCGATGATCTTACGTTTCTTTTCAGGTTCGCTGACACCCGCCAGTTCCTTGTAGAATTTCTCTTTGGCGTCGACTCCGATCACGTTCAGTCCCAAGTGTTCGTAATCTTTCAACACGTTTTCAAATTCATTCTTGCGCAACAAGCCGTGGTCGACGAAGATGCAAGTCAGGTTCTTGCCGATAGCCTTGTGTAGCAGAACAGCCGTAACCGAAGAATCCACACCGCCGGAAAGCGCTAAGATTACTTTGTCGTCTCCCAATTGTTCTTTCAGTTCGGCAACGGTCGATTCGATAAAGGAGGCCGGTGTCCAGTCTTTGGCGCATCCGCAAATATTCAGGAAGTTGTTTAATAATTTAGTACCGTCTGTCGAGTGGAATACTTCCGGGTGAAATTGTACGCCCCAGGTTTGTTCACCTTCCACATGATAGGCAGCTGCTTTTACATCGTCCGTGCTGGCGATTACTTTGAAGTTTTCAGGAAGGACCGTGATGGTGTCTCCGTGTGACATCCAGATTTGTGAACCTACATTGATGCCTTTCAGCAATTCGTCTGTATTGTCGATATACGACAGGTTGGCACGTCCGTATTCGCGGGAGTCGGCCGGTTCAACGTTTCCGCCGGATGTATAAGCCAGGAATTGGGCTCCGTAACAGATTCCCAATACAGGATATTTACCGCGTATTTCACTTAAGTCAGCTTTGAACGCATTGGCGTCATATACGGAATAGGGACTTCCGGAAAGGATTACGCCTTTTACACCTGTAGCATCGTGGGGGAATTTGTTGTAGGGGACAATCTCGCAATACATATTCAACTCACGGACTCTACGCCCGATTAATTGAGTTGTTTGCGAGCCGAAATCAAGAATAATAAGTTTCTCGTGCATGCAAATTATTATTTAATTGAGTGGCACAAAGGTAGGAATAATATTCGAAATTTAAATCATTTTTCATACCTTTGCGTGTTCATTTTTAATCGTAACCGTATGGATGCTGAAAAGAAAGAGACAAAAGAAATAAATAAGATGTCATTGCTGATCATGGCAGTGGTTGTGTTATTGTTGATTATCGCCGGTGCTGCCTACTATATTTTCCATCAGAATCAGCAGATGGAGGACTTGGAGCAGGCTTATGTTCTGGATAAGGAATCATTGGAAGACGAATTTAACGAATTGTCTCTCCAATATGAAGGATATAAATTTAATATAGGTAACGACTCCTTACTGAATCTATTGTCTACCGAGCAAGCTAAAGTACAACGCTTACAGGAAGAACTTCGTACTGTAAAGGCGACAAATACGAAAGAGATTGCCCGTCTAAAGAAGGAATTGCAGACATTGCGTAAGATCATGCGTAATTATGTAGTTCAGATCGACTCTCTGAATCGTGCTAACGAACAATTGAAAGTGGAAAAGAATGAAGCGGTAAAGAAATACAAGCAGGCTTCTTCTACGGCTACCACTTTGAAGAAGGAAAAAGAGAAACTGACGGAACGTGTCACATTGGCAAGCCGTTTGGATGCGACGGGTATCAATGTAACTCCTGTCAATGGTCGCGGAAAAAAGGCAAAGGTGATCAAGAAGATGGAACAATTTGTCGTTGACTTCCGGATCAGCAAGAACATTACGGCTCCGGTCGGAGAGAAGACGATCTTTGTGCGCATCATGAAGCCGGACGACGATATCCTGTTGAAGAGCCGTGCCGATGTATTTACCTTCGAAGGAAAAGAAATCAATTACTCCATGAAGAAACTGGTCGAATATGACGGTGAGGAATTGCCGGTTACGATGTACTGGAATATCGAAGAATTTCTTTCTCCGGGTACATATCGGGTCGATATATTTGCGGATGGCAATTTGATCGGCCGTAAAAGTTTCACACTCGAAAAATAGCAATGGAAACAGATGTCCATTTTGCGCGACTACTTGCCGACCTTCCGGAAGCCCTCGTCTGTGATGAAGCTTTTCTCGGCGAACTGGCAAAAAACGCAAAGTTGATCTCCGTGAAGAAAGGAGATTATCTGTTGCGTACAGGTGAGTTGTGTCAGGATGCCTATTTCATCAACAAAGGTCTTTTCATCAATTTATATGTAAACGAGAACGGTAATGAATGTGTCACCGGTTTTGCGGCTGATAATATGTTTCCGTTCCTTTCCGCCATCGGCTATTTTACCAAGCAACCTTCTGAATTTGAGATTAAGGCGCTTGAAGCCGGCGAGTTGCTCTGCTTTTCCCGCGATCATATCGAGAGCCTTTCGTTCCGTTATCCTTTGTTTGCATCTTATTATCAGAATATCATGCTGACGATCATCTATAAACTGGATGTTCTGTTGGCCGTTCGCCTCTCTTCCACAGCGGAAGAGTTCATCCAGTTTCTCTACACGAACTATGCCTGGATGATCAACCGGGTTCCCGATAAGTATATCGCCCATTATATGGGAATTAGTAATGCCTGGTATTGCAAGTTGAAGCGGAAAGTCCTCTCATTCACTAGAACAGAATAGGTGGCGGAACAAGTTTCATGGGCATGGAACTGTATTTTTACTGGCGGGAAACTATATTTTCATCGGTGGGAAACAACGGTTTCATCAGGATGAAACCATGTGAAACTATATGCTTGTGAACGTATAAGAAAGCAGTTATTGAATTAGTTCAATTGTATATTTAAAGCGAACCAGTACTTTTGCACCGTTTAGGAAAGAATCCGAATAAAACAAGATAAAGATGAAGAGATTTGTCGTATTAGTTGCATTACTGGTTTCGTCGGGCTATGCAAGTGCCGGGCGTACGTTGACGCTGGAGGAATGTCGTGAATTGGCTATTCAGAACAACAAAGAGTTGAAGATCTCGGGAGAAAAGATTAAAATGGCCGGCTATGAGAAAAACGCCGCTTTCACCAAATATTTTCCTCAACTATCGGCGACTGGCGCGTATATGTGGAACCAGAAAGATATTAATCTGCTGGATATGGGAGCACTCGGTTCTTCTATTGAAGGAGCTCTCGGACCGATCGCCCAATTGCCGGTGTTTGGAAAGTTGATGGAAGGGGTGGATGACTTGCAACACCTCGACATTCAGAATATCTGGGTGGGAAGCGTTTCACTTGTGCAACCTGTGTTTATGGGAGGCAAGATTATCAATTACAATCAGATTACTAAATACGCCAAGCAATTGGCCGAGTCGATGAATGACCAGCAACTGCAGGATGTCATCTGTAAAACCGATGAAACCTATTGGCAGGTGATTTCTTTAGTAAATAAGAAGAAGTTAGCTGATGCCTATGTCGATTTGCTTCGTAAGACCGATCATGATATGACAGCGATGATCAATGAGGGAGTAGCGACCGAAGCCGACGGACTCTCCGTCAAAGTCAAACTGAACGAGGCAGAGATGGCACAGACGAAAGTCGATAACGGTCTGGCTCTTTCCCGCATGTTATTGGCACAGATATGCGGGTTGCCATTAGAAGACCCGCTTGTTTTAGCAGATGAAGATATCGAAAGTTTTCTGACAGAGCCTTCCGTTACGGCGGCCGATGTGAACGAGGCCTTTATGAATCGTAACGAGCTGAAGAGCCTTGACTTGGCGACTAAGATTTATAAGAGGAAGGAACGGATTGTTTTGTCGGATATGTTGCCGAATGTGGCATTTATGGCGAACTACTTGGTCACGAACCCTAATTCCATGAACGGCTTCAAAAATGAATTTGCCGGGATGTTCAATGTCGGTGTAATGGTGAAAGTTCCGCTTTCCGGCTGGTGGGAGGGCAGTTATAAGCGCAATTCGGCTCGTGCCGAGACACGCATCAAGTCTTTGGAGTTACAGGATGCACGCGAGAAGGTGGAATTGCAGGTCAATCAATCCGTTTACAAGGTCAATGAAGCAAACAAGAAGCTGATCGTCTTCACCCGCAATATGGAGAATGCGGAAGAGAATCTTCGTCATGCCAATCTCGGATTTGAGGAAGGCGTAATCCCGGCTCTTAACCTGATGCAGGCGCAGACGGCTTGGGTGTCGGCGCGTTCCTGCCTGATAGATGCACAGATAGAGGTGAAATTGACGGAAGTCTACTTGACGAAAGCGATGGGAAAGCTGGGGGATGAGCTCTCTGGAAGAACCAGGAACGCGGATTAAATGGATGAACACGGACTTGATACTTTTGAGGACACTATCTAAATCATACAATCATAAATCTCAAATTATAAACTCATGAACGAGAATAAAAAATACTCAATCAATAATATGCTATTGGCATTTATCACATTCTTAGGTGTGGTCGGATTAGTTGCATTAACCGGTTTCTTTTTACTGACGCCGCCGGATGATATCATCATGGGGCAAGCGGAGGCTACGCAAGTTCGTATTTCGGGAAAAGTTCCCGGACGAATCGAAGCATATCGTTTCAGTGAGGGCGACAAGGTGAAAGTGGGTGACACGCTTGTCTTCCTGGATACGCCCGAAGTTCTTGCCAAGCTTCAGCAAGCGGAGGCTGTACGTCGTGCCGCTGAAGCTCAGAACGCAAAGGCTATTAAAGGTGCCCGTGCACAAGAGATAGCTGGAGCATATGAAATGTGGCAGAAGGCGAAGGCAGGATTGGATATTGCCCAGAAATCATATACGCGTGTACAAAACTTGTTCGATAAAGGGGTAATGTCTGCCCAGAAACGCGATGAGGCAGAAGCCAGTTACAAGGCAATGGCCGCTACTGAGAAAGCTGCCAAATCCCAGTATGATATGGCTGTAGACGGAGCCCGTGTGGAAGATAAGGCCGCGGCTGCCGCTCTCGTAGGGCAGGCTGCCGGAGCGGTTGCCGAAGTGGAATCCTACTTGAAGGAAGCGGTACTTGTCTCACCGATCGACGGGGAGGTGTCCGAACGTTTTCCTGAAGTGGGCGAGTTGGTCGGTACGGGTGCTCCGATTATGAATATCACCGACCTTAACGATATGTGGGTGACCTTCAGTATTCGTGAAGATCATCTGAAAAACATCAAGATCGGTACCGAATTAGACGCTTTTATCCCGGCGTTGGATAACCGGCCGGTCAAACTGAAAGTTTATTATATGAAGGATATGGGAACTTATGCCGCCTGGAAAGCGACAAAAACGAACGGACAGTTTGACTCCAAGACATTCGAGGTGCGTGCTCGTCCGATGGAAAAGGTGGCCGACTTACGTCCTGGAATGTCGGTCATTAAGAAATTGACAATTGATAATTGACAATTAAAGAACAAGGTTAAATGAATAATGAAAAATTAAATAGTACCCCAAAATTGTCAATTGCAAAGCGTGAGATATTCAGGATTTGTAAAGACCCGGTCTACTTCTTTTGTATGTTGGTGGCTCCCACTATCTGTGTGGTCTTTTTTCTTTCGTTGATGAAGGAGGGTTTGCCTACCGATATGCCTGTTGCGGTAGTAGATCTGGACGGCTCTTCCAACTCCCGTAACTTAGCCCGCCAGTTGGATGCATTCGAGCAGACGGAGGTGATGCTGACAACCGTCTCGTTTGAGGAAGCTCGCCAGGCTATGCAGGAAGGGAAAGTTTATGGCATTTTTTATATTCCGAAGGACTTTGGTGTGGATGCGACAGCAGGTCGGCAGCCTAAGCTGTCGTTCTATACGAACGGTACTTATCTTATTGCTGCATCTCTGTTGTTTCGGGATATGAAAACCATGTCTGTCTTAGCAGGTGCTTCGGTCGGGCTTCAGACGGGGCTGGCGCATGGCTATACTGAAACCCAGATCATGGCGCAGCTCCAGCCGATCGTGATCGATACACACGCGATCGGGAATCCTTGGCTTAACTATTCGGTCTATCTGAATAACACACTTTTGCCTGGTGTTTTACAATTGATGATTTTTTTGGTGACGGTATTGAGCATCGGTTCCGAGATTAAATACTCGACGGCCCGCGAATGGTTGCAGATGGGTGGAAATTCGCTTACGGTGAGCCTCATAGGGAAGATATTCCCTCATACGGTGATTTTTACGATTGTGGCATTCCTGTATGCGGTGGCCTTGTATGGGTTTAATTCGTTCCCGTTGAATAGTGGCTGGTTACCGATGCTGTCAGCTCTATTTCTGCTGGTGATTGCTTCGCAGGCGGTCGGGATTTTCATGATAGGGGTGTTGCCGACTTTTCGTTTAGGGTTGAGCTTTGCTTGCCTATTCGGGATGATCGCTTTTTCTATCGTCGGATTTTCTTTTCCGGTATTGGGGATGGACCCTACTTTGCAGGCACTCTCCAACCTGTTTCCTCTCCGGCACTATTTTCTGATCTATGTCGACCAGGCTTTGAACGGAAGGCCTTTCTTTTATAGCTGGGCTGAATATGCCTGGCTTATGGGTTTTCTCGTTTTGCCTTTTCTGATTGGAAAAAACTTGAAGAACGCATTGTTGTACTTTAAATATATTCCGTAAAACAGAAAGTAATGAAAAGAGAATATCGTTTACGAGATATGATCAAGGAAGGGATCTTGGACATCTTTTACATTTGGAAGGATGAATTGAAAAATGTCTTCAAAGACGAGGGCGTGCTGATCTTCTTTTTCCTGGTGCCTTTTGCCTATCCGTTGCTTTATTCCTTTATTTATAATAATGAAGTGGTACGCGAGGCGAAGATGGTGGTTGTGGACCAGTCCGATTCCTATCTAAGTCGCGAGTTTACCCGTCGTGTGAATGCTACGCCCGATGTCAGGGTAGTCGCCGTCTCGACGGATATGGAGGAGGCCAAGCGGATGCTGGACAGGAAAGAAGCCTATGGAATCCTTTATTTCCCGACCGAGTTCAGTAAGAATTTGCATACGGGCAAGCAGACGACGGTTCCCTTGTATTGCGATATGAGCAGCCTGCTGTTTTATAAAGCGTTTTTGCTGGCGGCAACGGAAGTATCACTCGACTTAGGGAAAGAAATACGGATGCATAATGCTCCGGGTGCATCGGCAAAGCAGGAGGAAATAACGGTCAATCCGATTCCTTATGAATCCGTGACCCTCTTCAATACGCAGAACGGCTTTGCCAGTTTTTTAGTTCCGGCTATCCTTATTTTAGTTATCCAGCAAACACTGGTTTTAGGGATCGGTATGTTAGGGGGGACAGCACGTGAAAAGAACCGCTTCCACAGCCTTGTTCCGATTAGCCGGCATTTCAACGGGACGTTGCGTATCGTGTTAGGCAAGTCTCTAACCTATATCTTGATTTATGTAGTTGTCTGCATCTGGGTATTGGCTGTCGTGCCGAAACTCTTCTCCCTGCCTCAAGTGGGTGATCCGGTTACGATCTTGCTGTTCATCCTGCCGTATCTGTTTGCTTCGATCTTCTTTGCCATGACATTGTCCGGTTTTATGACTACCCGAGAGGCGCCTATGCTAGTGTTTGTCTTTACATCTGTGATCTTGTTATTCATATCCGGAGTTTCCTGGCCGAAAGAAGCGATTCCTCCGTTCTGGCAGGCTATAGGATATCTGTTTCCTTCGACACCGGGGATTCAGGGATTCATCCGTATCAATACATGTGGGGCGGCATTGAATGAGGTGGTACATGAATATCATACGTTATGGATTCAGGCAGGTGCCTATTTCGTACTGGCCCTCGTGATATATCGTTTTCAAATTATCCGTAGCCGGAAAATGATTATAAAGCAGCATAGGTATATGAAGATGAAGCAGACTTTTTAATGGTATTCCTCTTGTGGCTTCTCTTGTCGTCCTCTTAAGAGGTTGGTAAAAGAAGATAAGAAGGTTTTATGACTCCGTTTTGATGATTTTAACGTTATTATGTTAGAATCCACCGAATATAGTTTTACTTTTGTAGAAATTCTCAAAGCAAACTTAATTTTTTAGTACTATGCAGAACAGACGTGAGTTTTTAAAGCGGGCTTCGTTAATGCTCGCAGGGGGGATGGTGATGCCTCAGTTGCTAACTTCTTGTGCCGGTAAAGCCTCAGCTTCCGAGTCCTCCAAGTATATCGGGCTTCAGCTATATTCTTTAAGAGACCTTGTAAAAGAAGAAGGAATCCAGAAGGTATTGGAAACGGCTTCGAAAATGGGCTATAAGAATCTTGAAACAGCTAGCTATGACAATGGCAAGATCTATGGTTTGGCTCCTGCTGAGTTCAAGAAGATGGTGAATGATTTGGGCATGAAATGTACGAGCGCTCACTTAGGACAAGCTTTCACAAAGGAAAAAGAAGCTGAAGTGATGAGTTGGTGGGATCAGGCTATCGATGCCCACAATGAATTAGGTGTCAAATACATGGTTCAGCCGTGGATGCCGGTTACCGACCAGACGACTTTGGACGATTTGAAGATGTATTGCGACTATTTCAATACCGTTGGCTACAAGACGGCAGCTGCCAGCATCGCATTCGGTTACCATAACCATGCTTTTGAATTCCGTAAAATCGAAGATCAATTGATCTACGACTTCTTGTTAGATAATGTAAGTCCGAATCATGTATTTTTTGAAATGGATGTGTATTGGGTACAGGAAGGCGGTGGTGATCCGGTTGCTTACCTGAAGAACCGTCCGAGCCAGTTCAAGGCTGTCCATATCAAAGACGAAAAGGAAATCGGCGCCAGTGGTAAGATGAACTTCAAACCTATTTTTGACCAGATGTACGCAAATAATATCAAAGATTGGTATGTTGAAGTCGAACAGTATACCCAAAACGATCCGGTTGCCAGCGTCCAGCAGAGCTATGATTATCTGAACAAGGCGGATTATGTGAAGTAAGACGTTTTTGTATAAGTTTTTTAGGCACAGGTTACATCAATTGTAATCCGTGCCTAATTTATTTAAGAGATCTTGATTGCATTCATAAGGTTGTCCCAATCCTTCGCCAAAGCCGTCATGTCCGGATAAAGTAGATCGGCGCCAGCATCGAGTAAAATTCGGTCGTCCAAAGGACCAGTATTGACTGCTATCGTGAAGATCCCTGCAGCTACTCCCGCTTGTATGCCCATCGGGGCATTCTCTACGACAAGAGCTTCATAGGGTTTGACTCCTGCCTTTTCCAATCCCATCAGATAAGGTTCGGGATGAGGTTTGCCTAACTTCACGTCAAAGGCCGTCACCATCTTTTCCCGTTTGAAATAGCCTGGGTAGGTATGTTCCAGCTTGTTGATTAAGCTGTGTTGTCCGGAACCGGTTACGACAAGTGTTTGCAAGCCGGAGGCTTTTACTTTTTTCAGTACTTCGGCCGCTCCTTGCATTGCCTTTCCATCGTTATATTGATTGAACAAGATAGCTTTTTCTTCATAGATGGATTTCTTTTCCTCATCGGTCGCATCTCGCAGGAAAGTTTTTTGATACAATTCGTTGATCGTGCTTTCACCCGTCCGGCCTTCATACAGGTAGAATAGTTCCGGGGTGGAGATCAACTGGTGGTGGGTAGCCGTTTCGTACCAGGCACGGGCATGAAAACGCATGGAATCGTAAAGGACACCATCCATATCGAAAAGTACGGCCTTGGGAGAAAATAAAACTTGTCGCTGTTTTTGCAGATATTGGGCGATTGCTTCTTGAATCATTTTTAATTGCTTGCTAATAGATATTTTTCAGGCACGATCCTTTTGAAGGAGAGTCGTGCCTGAAAAATTTTTATATTATGTGATTGTTGGCTACAACCGTGCGCGGATCGCTTCGCTTTCCTTTTCGTAACCCGGTTTGTTCAGCAGGGCAAACATGTTCTTTTTATAGGCTTCTACACCTGGCTGGTCGAACGGATTTACTCCCAACATGTAACCGCTGATGCCGCAGGCTCTTTCAAAGAAGTAGAATAGCTGGCCGATGTAGTAAGGGCTTACTTCCGGCATTGTGATCTTCAAGTTAGGAACACCGCCGTCCACGTGAGCCAATTGAGTACCTAATTCTGCCATCTTGTTCACTTCGTCCACACGTTTGCCGGCGAGGAAGTTCAAACCGTCCAGATTTGCTTCGTCGGTTGGGACGACTACTTTGTGGTTCGGCTCTTCAACAGAAATAACAGTTTCGAAGATCGTGCGTTCACCATCCTGAATCCACTGGCCCATAGAGTGCAGATCGGTTGTCAGATCGACGGAAGCAGGGAAAATACCCTTACCGTCCTTGCCTTCGCTTTCACCGTACAACTGTTTCCACCATTCGGCGATGTAGTGGAGTTTCGGATGGAAGTTGGCGAGGATTTCAACCTTCTTGCCGCTCTTATATAATTCGTTACGGGTAGCAGCATAGATTTCTGCCATATTTTCAGCAAAAGGAACGCTTACGTCTGTTGCTTTTTCCATCGAAATAGCTCCGGCAACCAAATCGCGGATGCTGATACCGGCAACGGCAATAGGTAACAAACCAACTGGAGTCAGTACGGAGAAACGACCGCCGACGTTGTCGGGAATAATGAATGTCTTATAGCCTTCCTGGTCAGCCAGCGTGCGGAGAGCGCCTCTTTTGGCGTCCGTGATGGCGACGATACGGTGTTTGGCTTCTTCTTTGCCGACTGCGTCTTCCAGTTGCTTTTTCAGCATGCGGAAAGCTAAGGCCGGTTCGGTAGTCGTACCGGATTTGGAGATATTGATCAGACCGAACTGTTTGCCTTTCAGGATTTCGCAAAGTTCATACAAGTAATCTTCGCCGATATTGTGTCCGGCATATACTAAAACCGGATTTTTACGGTTCGTATGTAACCAGTCGAAGCTATTGTTTAATGCTTCTACCACTGCTTTTGTTCCTAAATAGCTACCGCCGATACCGATGGCGACAACAACTTCACATTTGGAACGAAGTACGTTAGCTGTATTTTCGATGTCTGTCAGTTCAGCATCTGTAATAGAAGAGGGGAGGTGCAACCAACCTAAAAAGTCGTTACCTGCACCATTACCATTTTGTAAAGTGGCATTACATTCGTGGGCCTTTGCAGCCTGAGCATATACCTGTTCTTTCGTTACGGTACCCAGCGCTTTGTCAATGTTAAGACTGATGTTCTTCATATTTACATTATTATTTAAATGTTTCAGTCAACTGCCGTATCGCGGTAGTCGGCGATTTCTTTTCGTATAGAATACTATATAAAGTATCCAAGATCGGCATGTTTACTTTATATTTTTCGTTTATCTCCCGAATACATTTTGTCCCGTAATATCCTTCGGCGATCATCTCCATTTCGAGCTGGGCTATTTTGACGGAATAACCTTTCCCGATCATGGTCCCGAACGTACGGTTCCGGCTGAAGCGAGAATATGCGGTTACCAGAAGATCACCGAGATATACCGAATCTGTCACATCCCGTTCCAGGCCATGTACGGCGTTGAGGAAGTTACGCATCTCTTCGATCGCGTTGCAGATGAAAACTGCCAGAAAATTATCTCCGTACTTCATACCGTGGCAGATACCTGCGACGATGGCATATACGTTTTTCAATACGGAAGCATATTCAATACCTGTAACATCCTTGCAACAGGAGTTGTTCAGATACTGGTTCTTAAATACGGAGGAGAAAGCTCTTGCATTCTCGATATTAGGGCAAGCCAGCGTGATATAGGACAACCGTTCGAGAGCGATCTCTTCGGCATGGCACGGACCGCCGATGACAGCGATATTGTCAATCGGGACATTGTAGTATTCGGCAAAATAATCGGCTACGAGCATGTTTTCGTCCGGAACGATTCCTTTGATGGCCGAAATGATGAATTTGTCTTGCATGGAGGTCGTCACCTTCATCAAATGTTGTTTCAAAAAAGGAGAAGGGGTGGCGAAAATCAAAGTGTCCGAATCTTTGATTACTTTGTTGATATCCGTGTAGAATTTGATTTTGTCAGTATCAAATTTGACGGCGGAAAGATAGCTGGGGTTATGTCCCAACAACAGAAACTCTTCTACTTGGTCTGGCCGACGCATATACCAGTTAATACTATCTTGTGTAGAAAGTACAATCTTGGCCAAGGCGGTAGCCCAGCTACCACCTCCCATTATTGCAATTTTTCCGGGCAACTTCATAGTATTACTCTTATTTGGCTGCGCCTGCAATCCATGCCTCTACTTCTTCGGCAGTGGGGTTTTGCAATTCCAGTTTGTATTTCTTATTCATTTCGCAGAGTTCCTGTCTCAGCTTGTTGGGATTAGCATCTACCAACGTGTCGGTTGTGAGATATCCGGCTTTATGTAAAGCAGGAACCCATGCTTCATCGATACCCAGTGCGACATATTTGTCTGCGGTGTCTTTCTTAACTGTCTTTTCCGGGCGCATCTGCGGGAAGAGCAACACTTCTTGAATAGTCGTTTGGCCAGTCATCAACATCACCAGACGGTCGATGCCGATACCGATACCAGACGTCGGAGGCATACCGAATTGCAGTGCACGCAAAAAGTCCTGGTCGATGAACATCGCTTCGTCATCTCCTTTTTCGCTCAGGCGCAATTGCTCTTTGAAGCGCTCTTCCTGATCGATCGGATCGTTCAGCTCACTATAGGCATTTGCCACTTCTTTACCGTTGATCATCAATTCGAAACGTTCGGTCAATCCAGGTTTGCTCCGGTGCATCTTGGTTAGCGGACTCATCTCGACCGGGTAGTCGATAATGAAAGTCGGCTGGATAAACGTGCCTTCGCAGAATTCACCGAAGATTTCATCGATCAGCTTGCCTTTACCCATTGTTTCATCGATTTCAAGGTTCAAATCCTTGCAAATCGTGCGTATCTCGTCTTCGCTCTTGCCATTCAGGTCGTAACCTGTCTTTTCCTTGATGGCATCCAGAATCGGCAGACGGCGGTAAGGAGCTTTAAAGTTGATGGTCTTGCCGTCGACTACACTTTCACATGTACCGTTGACGGCGATACAGATACGTTCCAACAACTGTTCGGTGAAGCTCATCATCCAGTTGTAGTCCTTATATTGGACATAAAGTTCCATACAGGTAAATTCCGGATTGTGGGTGCGATCCATACCTTCGTTACGGAAGTTTTTACCGATTTCGTAGACACCTTCGAAACCTCCGACGATCAATCGTTTCAGATACAGCTCGGTAGCAATACGCAGATAGAGGTCGATATCCAGCGAGTTATGGTGCGTAATGAACGGACGTGCGCTTGCCCCTCCGGGGATGGATTGCAGGATCGGAGTTTCTACTTCCGTATATCCAGCTTCGTCCAGGGCGGTACGCATGGTCTTGATAACTGCCGCACGTTTCATGAAAATATCCTTTACGCCATCATTGACCACCAGGTCGACATAGCGTTGGCGATAACGCAATTCCGGATCGTTGAATCCATCGTATGCTACACCGTCTTTGTATTTGACGACCGGTAGCGGCTTGAGTGATTTGGATAATACCGTTATCTCTTGTGCATGGACGGAAATTTCGCCCATCTGTGTACGGAATACGAAACCTTTGATTCCGACAAAGTCGCCGATATCGAGCAATTTCTTGAAAACAATGTTATACAGATCTTTATTTTCTTCCGGGCAAATGTCGTCACGAGAGATATAAACCTGTATTCTGCCTTCTGAATCCTGCAATTCCATGAAGGAAGCCTTTCCCATGATGCGGCGGCTCATGATGCGACCGGCAATACTTACGGGGCGGGGCTCTGCATCGTCTTTAAAATTCTCTTTTATCTCTTTGGAAAATGCATTCGTTACATACTCAGCTGCGGGATAAGGTTCTATCCCCATCTGACGTAACTGCTCCATGCTGTTACGTCTTATGATTTCCTGTTCACTCAGTTCTAATAGATTCATTACGCTATTATTTTGTATAATAC
>ERZ779852.2354-NODE-2354-length-15576-cov-2.608466_pt1 | contig 15576 bp, 15 predicted proteins | sample MGYA00511559_ERZ779852 | MGnify/ENA primary metagenome ERZ779852 (study PRJEB29588, sample SAMEA2157977) | human gut metagenome | biome: human gut; feature: human-associated habitat; material: faeces | place: Denmark | collected 2008/2010 ...
GCCCTCGTTCATTTCGCTTAACATTATTTCTGAAATTAAGATACTCCTTTGAGCATCAAAAATCAAGCGTTTATGTTAAAAAAGTTAAGTTTTATAAAATTTTACTACAAGATATAAATATTTTGTAGAATTTCTTGCATTATACATTTCAATATAGTATAATACACATATAAAAATTAAACATAATCAACCAAAAAACGGATAGGAAACCAAGCCTATCCGTTTTTTATTACCCGGAAACGGGAGAAAGAAAGAGGAAAAAACCATGGCAAAAGAAAAGAATTTATTGAGAGGAATTGACACAATGGAGCGTCGTTCCGAAGAAAATTATTCAGAAAGAGAAGAATTATCTTCTCTTTTTGGATTGAATGACTATGAGAAAAATATTGGCTTCGCACAAACAGAAGCCAATGAAGATTCATGGAACTAAATACGAAGGATGAGGATGACATCCTTCGTGAAAAAATTGTTGAATATTTCGGTAAATACCACCGAAATGTTCAACAAATGACAAAAGAGCAGAGGGAGCAGTACAAGCAACCGCTCTCAAAACTCTTGATGCAGGCAAATGAATGCCTGCGAAAATACGTCCAAAACGTTGTCGTGGTTGATAGCCATGCAACATTAGAAGACGTAAACAAGCTCATATCGGTTCATCCAGATATGAGTAAAAAAATCAAAGGATTTGTCAAAGCCGGAGACTTCAATGGCTTAGATGAATTCTTATTCTCCTTAAATGGAGAAATAAATGTTTCCCGCATGGAGCGGGAACTGGCTCAAAGCCAACAAAATTAGAGGCTGACCTTTACGGTCAGTCTCTTTTTTTACATTTATATGTAAATTTACATGTTAATCTACATTGACTTCTGTGTAGAATTATGGTATAATATACATATATTTGTAAAGAGGTGTTTATATGGATTTTAAGGACGCTATAATATCGAAAAACGCGTTAAATGAATTTCGTGATGCGATTCTCCAAATGGAAACAAAGAACAAGGCAATCGGCAAACCTCCATTAAGAGAATTGGAATACTATATTGGTTTCAATAAACTGTCAACGTATGAAACGAAAGAAGGTATTAATAACGTTATAGAGTATTTCAAAAATGTAATGAGTGAAAGCTATGATAATTTTTTCGAATATGACTATATTGTGTCACGCAGAAATCTGCTTGATTTAGCAAGAATCATCCTTGCTATAGATGGTTATGCAATAAACCCAAGTGGCATACCGTATGGAAAACAACGTGAGTTGCGCTACGGGAAAAGCATGAGACGCATCATGACAGCTAACCAGAACTTATTGTTGTCGGACATGCTGAAACGGCAGTTCCCGTCGGAACAAGAAGAAATGGATGTATACAGAGATTTCATGCGTGGAAAATATGCCAAAAACATTTTCACCGAAGAAGCAGTAGGTAAACACCTAGATGAAATGCAGGAACGGTTTGAACTGCCAAACGAGGAAATCCAGTATGCAAAAAACAAGGAGAAGACTGATGCTTTTGTAAAAATGTGTAATATACAGTGTGCAATGAATGGAGCAAAAGACTTCTGCCCTATAACATGGGACTATTTGCATAGTTGCGTAATCAACTGCATGATTAATTATGACGCACCAATGACGGACTCTCTTAAAATAATGCACTCAGTAATAGGAGTATTTTTAAATTTTGAAGAGCAGTGTCTTAGTTATGGAATCAATGCATTCAGTTATCCAATGTTGACTAATGAAGCCCTTAAAGCACAGGAATTTCAGACTGAGGAAAACGATGAGAGAATGCATGAAATACCGTTGCTACTTGCAGAATATACAAACGCTGTTAATGGGTACAATACCTCAAATATTCATAAAAATCTGGTCTTAATCACAGACATAGCATTGAAAAAGCCGATTGAGATGTATCTTTCTTGCATTTTAAGTGAACTTTATCCGAATAAACAACAAAGAGCAGACGAAACGTATTATATTTGGCGCGATGCATGGGTAGCGGCATTAAGAGCAGATGCAAGCAGTGCAAAAAAAGTAATTGAAAACAAAAACCAAAAATATTATGACCTGCTAAGAGAAAGCGCAGTGTATGCGTATACAATAATCATTCTGATAAGGTACATTGATTTTCTGCAAAAGGATGCTCGGAATAAGGCATCAAATGCAACTGACCAGAAGGAGCAGTTAAAGACAGAATTAGATAAAAAATGTGAGGAAGTCACAAGATTGCGACAGCAACTTGCAAAAACGGAGCAGGACGCCCGTGCGGATGAACGTATGCGCATGAACGGCAGGATTGCAGAACTGGAAAAAGAAAACAAACTATATGAGTCGAAACTGAATAAACAGGAAGATGAACTTAAGGCATTAAACGGAATAAAACAAGAAAACGTGGCAATGAGAAATTACATCGAAACAATGGATGTTCTTAGTGATGCAATTTCACAGGCAGAAGAACAGAATATTGAAAAAGCACTGCCACAAGAGGATGTAGTTGTAATCGGAGGGCATGATTCATGGCAGAACAAGCTGAAAGAAAAATTTCCAAAATGGCAGTTCATAAAAGGCTCGGAAAGAGCATGGGATTCAAAGAAGATTAATAAAAAATATGTCGTTGTAAACACAACACATTTGGGACATCCGACATACTATAAAGTCTGCAATAACTTGAAAAACCAGAAGTTGATATACACGGGCAAAGTTAATATCCAACAGGCATTGCAGGAAATATACACACAGCTATAGGGCTGTAGAAAGGGCATAAATGGTATTATCAGCAGTATTGCCGAAGCGGACGGCAAATGTATTTGAAAAAAAGAATATCTTGACAACAGATGATTACGTCCGGTTCTTCCCAAAAAAATACTATGATTTCACAAAAGTGTATGACATTCGCAAAGCACCACATGATGTGGTGTGCGCTGTCCGTGGCAAATTGCTTGCGGTAAAAAGAAAAGGCGAATATGGAAAGAATTATATCCAAGGGAACATGGTTGATGAGACAACAGACACGACTTTTAACTTTTTCTGGTTTGGCAATTACTACGGATATGGAGAACTGCCAAAGTACGAAGGACTGAATGTAGTCGTGTGTGGTGTGGTAACTTTCAATGAATATGGGTATACCGTTAAAAATCCATTGACATTGTGCGCGGAGAATGAATTTATTCCTCATATCGAAGCAGTGGAACGGAAACTTGCAGGTGTAACGATTGAAAATTACATTAAAAATCTCAAGCTGATTTCCAACCAGATTACAGAACCATACGACGCAAAATCTCACAACGTTGGCATGGGTTATGCAGAAGCAATTAAAACACTGCATTTCCCAAAGACATTAACAGATATTGAAACGGCAAAACACAGAATCGACTTGGATGATTTAGCTTACTTTTCACTGAGAATGACGGAAAGTACAGATGCAAAAGACACCAACATTGCATTTAAAAAGAATGCAGACACAATGCGGTTTATCAAAGAACTTCCTTATGAACTTACGGAAGACCAGAAAACAACGGTTGATTCTATCATGAACGCAAAACACCGCATCAATGCACTTGTACAAGGAGACGTAAGTTGCGGTAAAACTATTGTAGCTATCATTGCCATGTTCTTATGTGTTGAAAACGGATACCAAAGTATCTTGATGGCGCCAAAAAAAATCCTTGCCATGCAACATTATAACGAGATAAAAGAGTATGCAGACAAACAGGGGTACAGTGTTGTGTATCTGCGTGCAGGAATGAGTGAAAAAGAAAAGAAATCTGCAAGAGAAATGATTTCCAACGGAACGGCAAATATCATTGTCGGAACGCATAGCTGTCTGAATTATGAATACAAGAAGCTAGGACTTGTGGTTGTAGATGAAGAACATATCTTTGGAGCAAAGCAAAAGGAAGCCTTCAACCGGAAGGCGGAAAGTGGTATCCACTTTATTTCGATGAGCGCAACACCTATACCGCGCACAATTGCATCTGCCATATATGGAGAATCAAAAGAGATTATTCAAATCAAATCCATGCCAAAAGGAAGAATCCCTATCCAGACTGCAATCTGCAATAACCGGAAGCTTGTTTTTGACTTTATGGAAAAGCAGATTAACATGGGACATCAATGCTATGTTGTATGCCCGGCAATCGAGGAAAACGAAAAAATGCTGTCCGTGAATGAAATGATTAAAGAATACGAGGATTATTTCAATCCACGGAATATGACAATCGGAATCATTACAGGCAAAGCAAAAAAAGATGAAAATGACAAGATTATGATAGCTTTTAAAGATGGAAAAATTAATATCCTCATGTCAACAACAGTCATCGAAGTTGGTGTGAATGTTCCTAATGCAACGGTCATTGTAATTGAACAGGCTGAAAATTTCGGACTTGCAAGCCTGCATCAGCTCAGAGGTCGTGTAGGACGAAGCACTTTCAAATCCTACTGCATCTTATCGTCGTTTGAAAAACAAAATCCAAGACTTGTAAAAATGACGCAGACAACAAATGGATTTGAAATTGCAGAAGCCGATTTACAACTAAGAGGCTCTGGAAATCTCATGGGGGATAAGCAGTCTGGATACAACCATTACATAGACTTGATTATCTCAAAACCAGAACTCTATAAGCAGGCAAAGCAACTTGCATCAACGTTGACACTTGAAGAAAAGACTTCATTGATCGCAAGATACAGAGAACATGAAGAATTGGAGGAAAAACTGAATGGCTGACGTAACCGGACTGAACATACGGGAATGTATGAATAGGATTGTGGAAGGCTCTACAGTAACAGTAGGTACAGGGAAAAATGCAGAGGAGATTCAAATAGTAAAAAAATATCGTAATTATGTACTCTGCAAGAAAAAGGCTCGTCTTTCGGATTATACGTTTTGTATGACCTATGAAGAATTTTACCAGAATTCGGGTACGGGATTATGATAAGACAAAATGAATCCAATTCCATATCAAAGCTTATCTGGGTTACACTGATATGTGGACTTGCTGAGATAGTCTGCATTATAAGCGGTATCATGTTTCAACGGTATTATATCAGTGAATACATGAAAGCCGACAAAATGTATTCTACAAGTATACAGTCTACAGAATATATCCTCACATATCTCTATGCATATGAGAATGCAACCTTATTATCGGACGAGGACATGCGGAAAAACACTTTACAGATTATGCAGTCAGAAATATCAAACATTCAAAGCATGGATGTTTTAAAAACTGAACAGGAAAAAACAATCTGTAAAAATGCAGTTGCTTCATTGAAGACAATTAGAAATGATTCCGCCGGCGTGGACAAAGCGGTTGAAACAACACGCTCTGAAATAGGTCTGTTACTGACATATCTAAAAGAAGATAAGCAGGAAACACAGAAAAATGTTAAAAAACTCAATACATATTCTTTTCTGTTTGACTGTCTGGCTATCATAGGAACGGTTATATCTGTGATTATGTGTATTTATCTGGTTCAAAAAAACAGCAGACAGATATTTGAAAAGAAAGAACTGGAAGGATATACGGATGGGCTGACAAAGATATTTAATCGGAAATATGTAGATGAAAGACTGTCTGCAAAGATTAATACAGGAAACGTAGGATACCTTTACATGTTTGACATGGATAATTTTAAAAAGGTCAATGACACTTTCGGACATGAAGCCGGGGATGAAGTGTTAAAGGGATTTGCCGGGATATTAAGGAACATCCTTCGGACAGATGATATTCCTTGCAGGCTTGGTGGTGATGAATACATGGTATTTGCAGACGTGCAGACGGACGAAAATGCTGAAAGGCTTGCAATGAGAATTATCAATGCAACGTTGGAATATTTTGAAGGAACGAATGGAAATGTGATTACATTGTCATGCGGGATTGCTAAAGCAGACGGCTCATTATCATTCGATGAAGTTTATAAAATGGCAGATGATGCATTATACAAAACAAAGAACAACGGAAAAAATGGCTATAGCATATATGGAAAGGAAAAAACGATATGATTTATATTGGGGAACTCGATTTGCTGACAGACAAGGACTATGAAAATCTATCTAAGGAAATGCCGGATAAACTATTATTATTTGCTAAGAAAAATGCCGTGATTCCGGTGTCAAGGGTAATGAGTTTCAATACACTTGCTATCAAAATGAACAAGCTTGAGATTGTAGAAACGGAAGATTCCGATATGAAAGCCTATTATATTGGAAAAATGAGCGCGGAAGATGATGTGAAGTTAATCACGGCTGTATCAGTCAGCAATGAAGTATTAGCAAAAGTCAACCCACAGACGAAAAAGGAACGTGCCACCAGAGGTAGAACAAAATCTGCAACAAAAGCAACTGCACGTAAAAAAGAGAATGTGGTGGAAAGCAAGGATGAGCCGGAGAAAGAACCTGTTCTAAAGCCAAGCGAACCTGCTAAAGCCGAGAAAGTATCTTTATCAAACAAACCTGTCGAAACAGCACCCAAAAAACAGATTGAAAAGAAACCTGCCGAAGAAAAGGTCGCTGAACCTATTGCAGAATCAAATGATGAAAATGTAAAAACATTCATCAAACAAATGTCTGTTAGAAATGTAGATTTGAACGATTTCACCAGAAGCAATGAAGAACTCGCAAAGGAGATTGCAGAACTCTTAAAAAATCAGTCGGAAGGTGTATCTGATTTATTGTCGATTTTAGAAGATGAATTTTCAAAAGCAGATGCAAAGACTATCTACAACTGGATTCACCCGAATATCAAAAAACTGACCGAATTGGCAAAAATGATTGCCTAGTACAACATGAAAAGGAGAAACCACCATGATTAAGATTAAGAATATTTTATGTGATGTATTGGATTATGCATATCCAGATTCAGACAAATTAGGGGAATACAAACGTTTCTATGTGGAAATGATTAACGAGACACGGAAAGGATTTCACGGCGATTATCACGGAATGACACACCATATTCGTATTTACAACCTGTACAGGGATGATGCAAGCATTGTAGTAACAACATTGCATGAACTTGCACATCATGTTGACCATGTAAATAGGGGGAAATCAGACCATGGCAAAGAGTTTTATGCAGTATATGAACACCTGTTACATACTGCATTGAACATGCATTTATTTAACAAAGAACAGTTCCTCAATGCGACCAAAGATGCAAGTGACAGTAACAAGGTTGCAAAAATGATTAAAGATTATATTTCAGAAGACGTGTCGTATAAGAAAAATGTGGTTACTATCGAAGTTAAAAACTGCTTCGACAAGAAGGATATTCTAAAAGAACGTGGCGGATATACATGGAATGGAATCAACAAAGCATGGGAAAAAGAAATATCCGAAGACAATCTGGAAGAAGAAAAGAAATTTTTGGAAAGCAAAGCGTTTGAATACAATATAAATGAAAACAATTCCATAACATTTCAGAAGAAAAATTATATCATAGCTGGAAAAGGCTCATATGATGTCAGAGAGAAGCTTCACGAAGATGGATTCATTTATGATTCTAAAAAGAAATATTGGAAGAAAGAAGCTGACATGCAAAGCTTAAAAGACTATACAAGGAAATATCCAACGGTACAGTTTTCATATAAGTAGGGGCAAAAATTCTCGCCGAAATTTCTTAAAAGGAAATGAATTTTGGTGAGAATGCCTTTTAGGATGCAATACCTACTATTGTAGGGAATGATGATAACAATGGTGCTTATGAAATACAGAAAAATGCCTGCTGTGCAAGCATAAAATTAAGGAAAAACGAAGAATCACGCGACTAAAAGCGCGAGCGTTCAGTTTTTTATCAACATAAAATAAGAAGAAATGCTCACTGCTGTGAGTTATGACACATTTGTCCAAAAATGTAGAATCTATGTATAATCTACATTGACGTTTGTATATAATTATGGTATAATATACATAAATCAAGGGAGGTGTCAATATGAAGAATAAAAAAGGTATTGGCTATGGCAGTACTGGTATAAGAGCAGAACTGCCAAAAATTTCAAAAGAAGAAGTCTCAAGCAGATTCAAGGCAGAGTTTGCCAGAAGCTACAGAAAACAGGTGTTGGCATGGAAAGTGATGTATTAAGGAAACGGTATGCGGAAAATGACAACATATTCGTATTCAATACCGGGAAAATCGAATTTGCAGTAAGCAAAAATATGCTTAAAAAGTTGATTTTAGAGGGTGAATCAGAAGATAATCCTTGGAAATGGCAAAATTATGAAAACATCATAAAAGATTGTAATGCGGTAACATATGGGAAGGATAATGTTAGTGCCAGTATCTTGTTGGATTTGCTGATTCAATCAGACTATGATATTTGTGCGATGAAAATATATCCAAGAATGGTTATGCCAGATGATAGCTTGCCAGAAATTTCTTTTGTAAAGTAACAGCCTCGTTGTAGCAACGAGGCTGATTCTGTCTAAAAAGAACTATTCCTCATGAGCAACATTTCATAGCGTTAATTTATGTAGAGTTTACATTGCTTTATGGTGTCTTTATGGTATAATGTACATAATTAATAGGAACGGAGAGCGAAATGAAAAAAATCATTACTGCTGAAAAGCCAAGCGTCGGCAAAACATATGCAGACATTCTTGGAGTAAAAGATACAAAAGACGGATATATGGAATCAGATGAATGGATAGTAACATGGTCTATAGGACATCTGGTTGAATTGTCATATCCAGAAGCATATGATGAAAAGCTGAAAAAATGGGAACTCGATATGCTTCCATTTCTTCCAGAACAATATAAATACAATGTAATTTCAAATGTAAGAAAACAATACAACGTTGTTAAAAGTTTGTATCACCGGAATGACATCTCTGCTATCTATTATGCAGGTGATTCGGGAAGAGAAGGCTTGTATATCCAGATGCTTATTAGAATGCTTGCAGGACATACAAAAGGAATCGACGAGAGAGTAGTATGGATTGATTCTCAGACAGAAGAAACCGTACTAAACGGAATTAAAGAAGCAAAACCTTTACGCGATTACGTTGGAAAAATTGATGCAGGATATACAAGGGCAATTGATGATTATGCGCTTGGAATCAATTTGACAAGGGCATTATCTATCCTGTATGGTGCAAAACTTAACAATGAGGTAGGCAACACGAAATACACTCCGATTGCGGTCGGACGTGTCATGACTTGTGTGCTTGGCATGATTGTAGACAGAGAAAATGAGATAAAATCATTTGTTCCTACAAATTATTATAAGCTTAACAATCAGATTAAAGTAAATGATATGGTGATTAACGGAGAATGGAAAGTAACCGAGAAAAGCAGATATTTCAATTCTCCAAAACTATATTCCGATAATGGCTTTTTAAAGAAGGAAGATGCACAAGCACTTGCAGAGTCACTTCCGAAAATAATTAGAATTTCTAAAGTAGAAAAGAAGATTGAAAAGAAAAATGCCCCTTTGCTGTTTAATCTTGCAGAGTTACAGTCAGAGTGCAGTAAAAAATTCAAAATCCGCCCGGCTAAGACACTGGAAATTGCACAATCATTGTATGAAAAGAAATTGACCACTTACCCACGTACAGATGCAAGAGTGCTGTCTACGGCAATTGCAAAAGAAATAAATAAAAATCTCACAGGATTAAAGGCACATACACAATTGGGTAAATTTGCAGATGAAGTGCTAAACAATGGGTGGCATGAAAATATTGCTCGAAAGAAATATGTTGACGACAGTAAAATTAGCGACCATTATGCCATTATTCCCACCGGAAATTTGTCTGCAATTGGACAATTGAATGAATTAGAAGGAAAGGTCTACGAACTGATTATCAGAAGATTTTTAGCAATCTTTTATCCTGTTGCAGAGTATTCGAAAATACAGGTAGAAGAAAATGCAGATATAGAAACATTCTTCATGTCTGCAAAAACCTTGAAATCATTAGGCTATCTAAAGGTATATGGACTGGAAGAAGTCAATGACTTGGATAATATTGGAAATCTGGATTCTCTGTTCAACGTTGGAGATACTTTTAACTGTGCATATTCCATAAAGGATGGAAAGACGCAACCGCCAAACCGTTACACATCTGGTTCTATAACATTGGCTATGGAAAATGCAGGAAATTTAATTGAAGATGAGTCACTAAGAGAACAGATTAAAGGCAGTGGAATCGGAACTTCTTCAACAAGAGCGGAGACAATTGAAAAACTGATTAGATTAAAACATATCAATATTGACGATAAAACACAGGTGCTTACTCCTGCAAAAATGGGATTGCTTATTTATGATGTAGTGAAAGAAGAACTTCCAACAATGTTGTCTCCAAAAATGACAGCATCGTGGGAAAAAGGTCTTGAAGAAATTGAAAATGGTACTATTTCAAAACAGCAGTACATGGATAAATTTGAAAACTACATCCGAACACAGATAAACACTCTAAAAGAGAAACATAAAAACGACGACTTGAGCAGTGAAAAATTTGCACCTAAACCTCTTGGCATTAATTGCCCTCACTGCGGTAAACCTATTGTGGCTACAAGATTCGGTTATGCATGTAGCAATTATAATAAAAACGGAGGATGCACATTTTCTGTGGGTGAAATTTGCGGAAAGAGGCTGAATGATAAGCAGATAATCGACCTTGTAAAATCGGGAGAAACGGAAGTTATCCGTAATTTCAAGTCAAAAAACGGAAAGACATTTGATGCCAAACTTAAAATGGGTGACAGCAATAAAATTGAATTTGAATTTTCAAAAAAAGAGGAAAAATCTACTATAAAATGCAAATGCGGTAAGCCTATGGATTCAAACAAATGGAATTACGAATGCTCAAACTGCAATATCAAAATTCCAAAACAATTATGTGGGTTATTACTTCCAGAAAGTGCGATTAAAGATTTGATAACCAAGGGTAGCACAAAACAAATAAGTGGATTCAAGTCGAAAAGTGGTAAAAATTTTAAGACAAAACTAAAATTAGAAAACGGAAAAGTTGAATTTGATTTTTAAAAATATGCTTCCAAAAGTCTCAAATAATCAAAGTATTGAGGCTTTTGGAGAACCCTGTTATAGAATACTGTAAAATACCTGCTGTCGCAGGGGTAAAAGAATCATCAATATCCAAAGAACAGGTTATAGAATACTGTAAAATACCTGCTGTCGCAGGGACATATAATGAAAGAAATCAACTTTTGACGGTTATAGAATACTGTAAAATACCTGCTGTCGCAGGGAGATGCTGACACCGGAAAGGATGCATACCAGTTATGAATGACCAACTCCCATTTAAAGGAAATGGAAGTGGTATCTTGAAGAAGCCGTAACACTTGCGTCTTTTGAACTAAAAGATTAGCTGTCCGTGCTGTCTTAGGCTGTTCACACAGCCACTATCCCTTTTACGGGATTACTTTTGGGGATTCAGTTCGTGGAATCCGTACACTTCTGGCTCTGCAAGAAATGAAAAGTCATGTGTGTCTTTCCATGCATCTGCAAATGCTTTCCTCATGATGTTGGAAGCACCGTTGCATCAAGATACGCACGAAAACTGTATGGGGACAGCCTGTTGAAGAAGTATTACTGGAAACCGTATTTCTGGACGGACAGCTATTTTGTAGCAAGCGTAAGCGAAAATACACTTGAAACCGCGCAGAATTACATAAAAAACCAAGGAATACAATAAGCCATTCACCCACGCCCATGCAGGTTTTATGGACGCGGTACTCTGGCAATATTAATAGAATACTAAAGAAATACCTACTGTTGTGGGGATGTCAAGTTAAAAGAAGAGTAAAGCTACAGTTATAGGATGAAAAAAATACATACTATTGCAAGAGATATGTTTTCAATGTTTCCATAAATTAGTCATAAAATACCCATATGTAGGTCGTGAAGAATCAAACGCCCAATTAAATAATTATTGTTATAAATGACAAACTGATATTGTGAAAAAAACTTAGAATTTACGGAGGTATAATATGAGCAGTATCGAAGCAGTGAAAAAAATGATGGGTTTCAGCGAAAATACTCATATGTGCGATATATCAGAAATAACCGAAGACCATATCCACTTGGAGAGTTGGAATGAAGATGTTCCTAAATCAGAGTTTGATGAAATTGCGGAAGTGATTGCAAATGACGGCTATGACATTTCGGGATTTGAACTGATTGAAATTCCACATCCAGAGTGTTTCTGCTTTGGAAATTCAAAAACAAATGAATATTTTGATGTTGTGAAATTCTGGGATAACAAATGGCAGTTCTCATATATTAAGGACAGTTCAAATGCTTTAGCTACTTCCATAGCAGAAGCTATACAAAAGAATGAATGGGGTAAGGATGACTGATTTTAAAAGCCAATGCGAAAAACATTGGCTTTTTTTGCTATGCAAAATAAAGTTGTAAAAATACGTTTCTTTTTGATATAGTTATGGTATAATACACGTAAGTTTGCAAAACATGAAAGGTTGACGCAATGCTAGCAGTAATAGTATTAATAATATTTGCAGTAGCTTTTGTCATTATGGGGTACATTCTAAGCTATGGTGGAACAAAATCATGCAAGGGGTGTATTTACAATACAGAACCATATTTAGTATCTACATTCTGCAAATATTATCACAAAGAACATCTCATTATTGCAGGATGTTCAAACAGAAAAAGCAGAACACAAGCAAGAAAGGAAAAACATAGGAAGAAAGGTAACAGAGCATGAAGAGAAAAGAATTCATTCAAAAATTAAGTAAAGTCGGGTTAGGAATCGGAGCATTGTCGCTCATTCGTCCTACAAATGTCGAGGGGGGGTAAACGATAACTCATCCTTAAATAAAATTGTAGGAAACACAGACATTTCAAACGTAGCCAACACACTGACAGAAGCAGTAGGCAATGAAGCATTACAAACAAAAAGCAAGACCTTATCTGGTGCGATTAATGAGACAAAACAAGGTCTTGGAACACAATGCACATTTTCATTGAATGGAACAACATTGACGATTACTTCGAAATAGGAGCGGGTGTGATATGGCTTTGATTTTTAATAATGCTAAGGTAAAATCCGTTATCTACAACGGAACTAACATTGACTGTGTTATATATAATGGTGTCAAAGTGTTCCCGTCATCATTTACTTTATATTTTAACGCAAATGGCGGTTCATGTAACGTTTCATCTGTTCAGACCGAAGAAGGAGAAGCCTATGGTACTCTGCCGACTCCAACAAGAGCAGGTTATTCATTTGGAGGCTGGTTTACAGAACCAAATGGCGGAAGTGCAGTATCCTCTTCTACTGTTATGGGTGCGTCTGATATGACGTTATATGCGCATTGGAAAGCTAATAGCGTATCTTTGATGGACGGAAGCTGGGGATGCTCGAACAACTGTCTTTCCGGGCAGTCAACATGCTCGGTCAGCACTTCCGCTCTCACTGTTCAAACATGGGGTAACTATAATGCATCTTGGTGGGTTAATTTTACCAAGAGTGTAGACTTGACGAATTACAGCTATTTAAAGATGAATATAACAGCCACATTATACAACAGAGGTGCTGTGAATGTTTATATTGATGGAACGCCTATTTATACCGCACAGTATAACAATATCTCCAATGTAGCCCTTAACCAGAATATAGCTTCATATACGGGCGTTCATACAATTAAGGTATCGTTTGAACAGTCAAATTCAGGTCATTCTAGTGGCTCTACTGCAAACAGCATGTCCGTAACCGGAATACAATTAACAAATTAATTTTTTATAATTGGAGGAACTATTGTGAAACGAAAAGACTTTATCAAGAAAGCAGGGATAAATGAATTAGCAATACTAGCAATAATTTCGGTAATGTCATATTATCAGATTATACCTTATGGTCTCAGAAGTGCAATCGAAACAAACGGATGGAAGATTGTCATTTCAAATAAAAGTCTTAAGGAAAGATTTAAACTTTCACAATCCGCACTTGCGATAACTGAATACCAGTCAAAAACCATATATATAGATAATAGAATATCTGCTTGTAAATCTGTTATACACGAAGTTGGACATGTAGTTGACTTTTTGAATGGCTCTGTTAGCTTAACGTCTTCGTTTTATGAAGTATATATTAGTGAAAAAGATATATTTACCGCGTTATGGCAGACAGATTCAAATAATACAGCCACAACAATCGAATACTTTGCGGAAACATTCGAAGCAAGCGTAATAAATTCTCAATTAATGAAGGATAATTGTCCGAATACTTATGATTACATAGCAGAATTAACAAAACAAGGCTACCCACAAGGGTAGCCTTATAATTATTCCCATTCAGAAGAAATTTCACAAATGATATTGCACAGTTCATTTCTATTCTTAGGATTTTCTTCAAAAACACAAGCGTAAGTCAAAGATGCTAATGCACGATACGTGTAGGTATTATTTTTAAGAATCTCCCAGTTATTTCTTATGATTGATAAACACATTTTCAAACTTTGACCGGAAAGATTTAAGCTGAGTGCGCCTGTTAATTTCTTCAAAAGGTCGCTCTGTGATTCCAAGTAAGCATTTTGGTGTTCATTGTTTTCAGAGCGAATTGAAGCTTCAATAACTGCTACTACTTGTTCAAGCTGTCCTTTTAAATATATGTCATAAAATTCATCTTCAATTTTTGCCGTTTTATTTGAATTTAATGTTTCCATACAAAAATTAATAACAGGCAAAAAGTTTCCATATCTCGATTGTCCCATGATACCTGACGCATTAAATTCAAACAAACGTTCCAAAGTGGAACTTATAGTGTTAAAACGTGAATCATTGGAATAAAAATCCATGACAATGTTTTTGGCTTCATTTTTTTCCGGCAAAAGTTTTTCCAATAAAATATTTTCGATTATATTCGAAAAGGTACAATGTTTAATTTCTGCAATCTCGTTAATTCTGTTTTCCAGTATGTCTTTTGTGTTTTCGTTAGAAAAGTAAAATAATTTTTTATAATATTCTTTCATATAAACACCTCCATATATAATAGCAACATAACATCACAATGATATTATATCATCTAAACAGAGGCATGTCAAAGGTTACATAATGTATTCAATTACATCTGTGATTTCTTTTCCAACTATTACTTCTGTATGGGAAAAACCTTTTCGAGACAAGCAAATTATAGAAACATGCTTTCCATTATCGTCATGCACAAACACATTCTTTATACAAGCGTCTATAAATGGTTTGTAATTAATGTTGTCTACATCAACCCAGAATTCGTTTTCGTCATAAAAATTAATAAATACTACTACTGCTGTCTCCTGCATTTTTATTGGATGATTTTCAACATAAGGAACAATGGCTTTATAGCAAGTAGAAAAAATATCATTATTATTATATTTGACAAAATTTTTCCCGGAATTATTATTAGCCGGGCGAGCCGGAAGTCTCGAACTCAATGTGAATTTGTATACATTCACATCACTTTTTATATCTATATCAAACAAATTTGCACGGGCATTAAAATCATATGATTCATTCTGTGCGTCATAAAAGTTTAAAATAGACCGCTTTAATGCGTCACAATCCGATATAGCGACGCATAAAGACTGTTTTGAAGGTGGCATTTGTATTGCAGATACAGATTGGTTCAA
>ERZ779852.2370-NODE-2370-length-15450-cov-7.124196_pt1 | contig 15450 bp, 10 predicted proteins | sample MGYA00511559_ERZ779852 | MGnify/ENA primary metagenome ERZ779852 (study PRJEB29588, sample SAMEA2157977) | human gut metagenome | biome: human gut; feature: human-associated habitat; material: faeces | place: Denmark | collected 2008/2010 ...
ACGCGAAGGCTCCTTGCTCTCCGTCAAGAAAGAGGCCGTCAATCAGGTCAAGGCCGGCGCTGAGCTGCTCGACGTCAACATGGGCGTGGCCGGCATCGACGCCGTCAAGGCCATGAGCCAGGCCGTGACCGAGATTGCCCAGCTCACCGACGCCCCGCTCGCCATCGACACGAGCGATCCTGCCGCACTCGAAGCCGGCCTGCGCGCCTATCCGGGCCGCGCCCTCATCAACTCCGTCTCCGCAGAAAACGACCGCATCCGCGACTTCCTGCCGCTCGCCAAGAAGTACGGTGCCGCCATCCTCTGCCTGCCGATCACAGAAGACGGCGTACCCAAGACGGCCGCCGAGCGCCTGAAAGCGATTACCTATATCATCGATAACGCCAAGAAAGCCGGCCTCGATGACGGCGACTTCCTGCTTGACGCCCTCGTCATGACCGTCTCCGCCGACAAGAACGCCTGCCGCGAAGTCTTGAAGACGCTGCAGCTCTACCGCCAGCACCTGGGCTTCCCCTCCACGATGGGCCTCTCGAACATCTCGTTCGGCCTGCCAAACCGCCCGCTGATCAACAGCACCTTCTTCACGATGTGCCTTGCCGCGGGGCTCGACGCGCCGATCATGAACCCGTATGACGAGTCGATGCAGAAGGCCCTCAAGGCCAGCGCCGCCCTTCTGGGCGACGACCCCTGCGGCCTCGCCTTCAGCCAGGACGAGTCAAACCTCGCCGTGCCGAAGAAAGCCGCCGTCATGAAGACGACCGACCTGCCGATCCTCGATGCCATCAAGCAGGCCGTCATCGAGGGCGAGAAGGACATCATCGTCGGCCTCGTCGTCCAGGCCCTGCAGGAAGGCAAGACAGGCAATGAGATCACCGAAAAGGGCCTGACGGCTGCCATGACCGAGATCGGCGAGGACTTCGGCTCCGGCCGCATGTTCCTGCCACAGGTCCTGCTATCCGCCGAGACGATGCGCGCGGCCTTCGACAAGCTCAAGGAGCTCATCCCCGCGAGCGCCGAGGCCGACAAGGGCACCTTCGTCATCGCGACCGTCAAGGGCGACGTCCACGACCTCGGCAAGAACATCACCGGCGCTCTGCTCGCCAACTCCGGCTTCAAGGTCATCGACCTCGGCAAGGATGTCGAGGCCGACACCATTGTCGAGACAGCCATCCAGCAGGATGCCGATGTCGTCGGCCTCGCCGCCCTGATGACGACGACCATGCCGCAGATCGACAAGGTCATCGACAAGCTCCGCGAGGCCGGCGCACGCGCCAAAGTCATGATCGGCGGTGCCGCCGTCACCCAGGGCTACGCCGACAGCTGCGGCGCCGATGCCTATGCGGCCGATGGCGTCAAGGCTGTCAAGCTTGCAAAGCAGATTGTTGGTGTGGAGTAAAATAGCTGGCAATAGAGGCTTGGTCTGGCGGGAAACAGATCTACCGGTGGAGGGAAAAGACATTTCGGCTTCGTCGCTCCGCTAAATGAGCCCTATGGTACGATATCCTCTCGATGACGCCCCGCCGCCTGCCGCGGCGTTCTCACATCGCAGCTCTATGCCCCAAATGATCAGGGCTCAGCCCTGCGGGCTATCGCTGCGCTCCTGCAGGCGAAATGTCTTTCCCCTCCTGAAGTTACTTCCTGCACCTTCGCTGCGCTCCTGAAGATAAAAACCTGCCCCCGCCTACTAGGCAAGCCAAGCTCGCATGCTAAGGTCCCCATTGTTCACGGTAGTCCCCTTGGGTGAGCAAGGTTGCCAGACAACACCTTCGGGCAAGCAGGGCTGCGCAAAAGCGCAGCGTTGGCAGGTTGCGTCAAGAATCGATTTTTTCCCCACCAGAATCCTGATGAAAGAGCGTCGTCCAAGCGAAGCGCGTTTAGCTCTTTCATCAGGCTGCCTTAAAAGGGAAAAAATCGATTCAGCAACATGCCATAGCGGAGCGTTGCACAGCCCTGCTCGCCCGTTGCCATACTGCATCAAAAAAGGAGCCCGTTTCCCATCCGAATGGATGAAGAAACGGGCTCCTTTGTCGTTATCCGATTATCGTCAATCAGAACAGTACCTTTGCAAGGTGCAGGTAGTCCGGATCGAGGATCTTCTTGTTGTTGACCGCATCGTGCAGGTCGATCGAGACAACACGGCCCTTGCTGTAGCCGAAGACGATGTCCGACAGGCCCGAGATCAGTGCGAGAGCAGCCTGCTCGCCGAGCTGGCTGGCGCGCACGCGGTCGATGACCGACGGCGAACCACCGCGCTGGATGTGGCCGAGGACCGAGACACGCGTGTCGAGCTTCGTCTTCTCCGCGATGTACTGGCCAATCTCCTGGCCGCTGCCAGCACCCTCTGCCACGACGACGAGGATGTAGCGCTTGCCCTTCTTGTAGGCTTCCGTCATGTTGTCGCAGATCTCATCGAGGTTGTACTCCTCTTCCGGCACGAGGATGTACTCCGCGCCGCCCGAGATGCCCGAGACGAGGGCGAGCCAGCCGCAGTTGCGGCCCATGACCTCGAGGACGATGACGCGGCGATGGGCCGAAGCCGTATCGCGCAGCTTGTTGATCGCATCGATGATCGTATTCGCAGCCGTATCGCAGCCGATCGTGTAGTCAGAGCCCCAGACATCGTTATCGATCGTGCCCGGCAGGCCGACGATAGGGATGCCCGTCTCCTTCGAGAGCAGCGAAGCGCCGCGCAGGGAGCCGTCACCGCCGATGACGCAGAGGCCCTCGATGCCGCGGTCCGTCAGGTGCTTGTAGCCCATCATGCGGCCTTCCGGCGTCTTCCAGCGTTTGCAGCGTGCCGTGCCGAGAAACGTACCACCGCGCTGGATGATATCACTGACATCCCTGGACTTCATCTCAAACATATCCTCTTCCAGCAGACCGTGATAGCCGCCGCGGATGCCCCATACCTTGACACCCTCGTACAGAGCCGTGCGGACGACAGCGCGAGCTGCCGCGTTCATGCCTGGGCTGTCGCCGCCGCTCGTCAAGACTGCAATACTTTTCAACATAATGGAAGTCCCCCTTGAATTGAGAATTGCTAGCATAATTGACTGAATCAAAATCATAGAATGACATTTATCATCCTTAATCATACCATAAAAAGTCCGAAGAAAACAGGGATGACGGTTATTTTTTCGGACCAGGACAGACCTTGACAAAATGCCCTCATAATGGTAGATTTTAACTAGATGCTGTGCAACTGACGGAAGTGGATGACCACAGGGAGCACAGGGAAGAAGAGCCGACCGTCTGGGCACAGCCTGGATTTGTGTCGGCTTTTTTGTATGTGAAAAGGAAGGAATCGCAAAATGAAAGAACTGGAACTCAAATACGGATGCAACCCGAACCAGAAGCCAGCCCGCGTCTTCATGGAGAATGAGGCTGAGCTGCCGTTCACCGTCCTCAACGGCCGCCCGGGCTACATCAACCTGCTCGACGCGATGAACAGCTGGCAGCTCGTCCGCGAGCTGCGCGAAGCCACCGGCCTTCCGGCTGCCGCTTCTTTCAAGCACGTCAGCCCGGCCGGTGCTGCCGTCGCCGTTCCCCTCTCCCCCGTCCTCGAGAAAGTCTACTTCGTCGAAGGCGTAGAGCTCTCCCCGATCGCCACGGCCTACATCCGCGCGCGCGGCGCAGACCGCATGAGCTCCTATGGCGATTTCGTCGCCCTTTCGGATGAGTGCGATGCCCAGACGGCTTCCTTCCTCAAGCGCGAGGTTTCCGACGGCATCATCGCACCCGCGTATTCGCCGGAGGCACTCGAGATCCTCAAATCGAAGCGCAAGGGCACGTACCTGATCCTGCAGATGGATCCTTCCTATCAGCCGGAAGAGCTTGAGCGCAAGCAGGTCTTCGGCATCACCTTTGAGCAGAAGCGCAACAACGTCGCCATCACGGAAGACTGCCTCAAGGACATCGTGACGAAGAACCACGACCTGCCAGAGAGCGCAAAGCGCGACCTCTTGATCGCCCTGATCACGCTGAAGTACACGCAGTCCAACTCCGTCTGCTACACGAAGGACGGCCAGGCCATCGGCATCGGCGCCGGCCAGCAGAGCCGAGTCCACTGCACGCGCCTTGCCGGCACGAAAGCCGACAACTGGTTCCTGCGCCAGAGCCCGCAGGTCCTCAATCTGCCGTTCAAGCCGGAAGTCCGCCGCCCGGACCGCGACAACGCCATCGATGTCTACATCGGCGAGGAGTGGGAAGACCTCCTGGAGACGGACGACTGGAAGCGCGTCTTCACCGAGAAACCGCCCGTCTTCACGCGTGAAGAGAAGAAGGCCTGGCTCCAGAAAGAGACCGGCGTCTCCCTCGGCTCCGACGCCTTCTTCCCGTTCGGCGACAACATCGAGCGCGCCCACAAGAGCGGCGTGACCTACGTCGCCCAGACCGGCGGCTCCATCCGCGATGACAATGTCATCGAGACGGCCGACAAATACAACATGACCATGGCCATGACGCACATCCGCCTGTTCCATCACTGATACTTCACGGGTATTTCACGAGAAGAACACGAGCCCCGGTCCAGCAGGCCGGGGCTCTTTTATGCGCCGGGATTTTTGTCGCCATGAGCCAGAGCTGAACGATATGCAAAATTCGAATAAGTCTTTTACCATTGCCCCCACTTGCGCTACAATAGGGAGTAGAATATATGAGTGTACGGAGGCAACACATGCCGTAACCTGCGCGATGAGAAATGAGGCGATTGTATGGTTTTTCAGAAATTCGGAGCACTGGCCATGGTGCCCGTGCTCGTAGCAGCAGCGCCTGCCTATGCCGAATGGCACGGCAATGCCCATATCGAGACTGTCGAGGTGACGGGCAGCTATCTGACGGATGACATCTCGGAGGCGGGGCTCAAGAAGGCCCGCGAAGAAGCGCACAAGGACGCCCTGCGCCTGGCAACCGAGAAGGCCGGCGTCTTTGTCCAGAGTTATTCCAAGACACACAATCAGGTTCTTACTGAAGATGAGATTCAATCCATCTCTGGCAACATCCTCGCCGTCCAGAACGAGTCGTATGCAATGAGCAAGACAAACGACGGCTACACGCTCGTCACCTGCCATCTGACGGCCTACATCCAGCTCGACCAGGTCGACCTCAACCAGGCCATCCAGCAGATCAACATCGAGGGCGAGAACAGGGAGCTCAAGGCCGTCATCGAAGGCCTCAAGCACAGCCAGAGCAAGGCAGGCGAGCTGCCATACGGCACGGCTTACTTCCAGAAATTTGCCCAAAACAGCTCCCTGCTCAAGAAGGTCTGTGACGTAGGCTACGATGTCGACAGCGTGAGCTACGACAAGGCGACGGGCCTGATCCGCTACAACCGGTTCACAAGAGCCGTGGACGATGATCAGCTCTATGCGTTCCACGTCGAGCTCTCCTATCCGGATAATACCGAACGCATCTACAAGATCACAAAGATCACCGAGAAACCGTTCCAGACCGTCGAGTTGAAGTTCAAAAACGCGCGCACGACCATGCTGCCGATTGCTACCTATTCCACTGACGACTACTATCGCCGCCTGGTCTGCAAGCAGCTGCAGCTGCCCGAGTACGCTCATCTCAAGCAGCCGGGCTGGGGCCCAATCCCTCTGCTCGACCCGCCGCTCTACACCGATAAGCTCAACATGAAGCGCATCGATGGCATGCTCTACTGCTCGCTGGCCGATACCGAGGACGGCCTCGCCAACCTGCTCTTCCCGAGTTTCGCCGTCCGCTACGACCCACAGCGCAAAGTCCTCGAAGAGGCCGATATCCTCTACACCGACAGCTGGATCCCCGCCAGAACGGAATATCTCCCCGCCATCCCCTACCTTGACTTCCTCTACCACGACGGAAATCTGGAAAACCCTTGATGCCCTGCCCTTTACTATAAATATCAGCCGTTTACAGATTTGGAAGCCTGCTAAAACCACATCTTTACTGAAGGGCAAATTTTTCACCGAGAAAAGCTTGACACATACACATCTCTCTAGAACATTGCATCTGATTCCGTAGTATGATATACTAAAGATGATCAAGAAAACGTCTATGGAAGTAGACGAAGGCCCTAGGGTGGCACACCCCTAGGGTCTTTTTTTGCGCAATAAAACAGCCAGCTCAGATAAACTAAGCTGGCTGCATAGAGGCTAGAACGTATTGCTGCTACCGCTCTAACCATTTCTGAATGCCGTACCAAATGGCACACGATACGACACCAGCAAGAACGGACATCAAGAAAACGTCCATGCTCATGAAGCAGACCTCCTTTCCGTTTCCGGCATAGAGGCAGCAACGCAACTAGTATAACATAGAAAACCGAATACAGTATATAGGGATAGATGCAGGTGACGATTTCTCGAAATACACTACACAATATGATTCATGATAAAGGATATCAATATACTATATATCATAAATTTTTAGTATTTTATATTTCTGAAAAATAAGTGTATAATATAGTTAAACAATAATATATATTGAAATGAAGTGAATATCAAAATGTGATAAACGTCACACAGGCGTTTTGGTGGATTCCACTACACAAGCATATTCCCTTCATCTTTGAACGGAAAGGCGGGATTGGACATGAAAGAACGGCCACGTGTCGTCATCCTCGGCGGGGGTATCGGCGGCATCAAAGCAGCGCAGAAACTGGCCAATCAGCCGGTGGATGTGCTGATCATCGATCACAACAACTATCAGGTCTTCCAGCCGCTCCTTTATCAGGTAGCGACGTCGATGCTCTCGACGGATGAGGTCGTCTACCCCATTCGTGGTTTCTTCAAAAAAGCAGCTAACGTGGATTTCCTTTTAGCAGAAGTCCGCGGCATCCAGCCAAACGAAAAAATCGTCAAGACGAGTCACGGGAATGTTCCCTACGACTATCTCATCATCGCTCTTGGCTCGACGCCGAATTTCTTCGGCAACAAAGAAGTAGAACGAAACTCGTTCCCATTGAAGACCCTGCAGGATGCCATCCGCATCCGCAGCCATCTCTTAAGTGTCTTTGAAGAAGCTTCTGCTGAACCAGACCCTGAAAAGCGCAAGGCTCTGCTGACCTTTGTCTTTGTCGGCGCTGGCCCAATCGGTGTCGAAGGTGCAGGCGGCGTATCCGAGCTCGTTTACGATGTCCTGCAGAAAGAGTTTCACCATATTGACTTCGAGGAAGTCAGCATCCATCTGATTGGCGCCGACCCATGCGTGCTCAGCATGATGTCCGAAAAGCTCCGTATAGAGACGCTCAAGGTCCTGCAGAAAAAACGCATTGACGTACAGTGTTCCATGCTCGTGACGGGCTACGACGGAGAGAATCTCTTCTATCGCCCGATGAATGCGCCCAAAGATGCGCCGTGCGCCACGCTCAAGACGAAAACAGTTGTCTGGTCGGCAGGTGTACGCCCTGTGGACTGTCTCAGCAGCTTTGCCTGCGAAAAAGACCGCGGCAAGCGCCTGCTCATCGATGATACGATTCGCGTTCCGGGCACACAGGATATCTTTGCTATCGGGGACTGCTCAAGCTACACGCCTCCCGGTGAACAGCGTCCTCTGCCGACGCTTGCGCCTGTTGCACTGGCTGAAGGAGAGCTCGCCGCCAAGAACATCCTGCATGATGTACGCGGAGAAGAGATGGAACACCTCCATTACAAGAGCAAAGGCGTCATGGCCATCATCGGCAACAGTGAAGCCGTCATGGAAGCAGGCCCTCTGCGCGGCCGCGGCTTTCTCGCCTGGTCGGCCTGGCTCTGGATTCATCTGCTCACGAAAGCAGGCTTCCATGCCAATATCTCCGTCACGTTTAAATGGATTTTCAATTATCTTTCGGGGACACGCCTTGGCCGCCTGATCACGCGTCCTGAATTGCAGGGCCTGCCTGAATCCATAAAAAATACGCCGGAAGTTAAAGATGCCGGAGCGGAGAAACAGGCGTCGTAATGCATGTAAAGCCAAAAGCTTTTACATAAAGAAACGTTACCTTTTAGTCCAGATATATAGGAGGGATTCACATGATTCCAGAAACGAAACTGAACAGCCAGTATGGCCTTTTCATCGACGGGGCCTGGCGTCCGTCAGCCGATGGCAAGACATTTGACTCTTTTTGCCCTGCGACTGGTGACAAGCTCGCCAGTTGTGCAGAAGCCACATCGCAGGATGTCGATGCTGCCGTAGACGCAGCCTGGAGAGCCTTTGCCACGTGGAAGAAGACCACGGTCAAGGAGCGTGCCACCCTTCTCAACAAGATTGCCGACATCATCGATGCACATACGGACGAGCTTGCTCTCATCGAGACCCTCGACAATGGCAAGCCCATCCGTGAGACAAAGAATATCGATGTGCCGCTTTCCGCTGCTCATTTCCGTTATTTTGCCGGCTGCATCCTCGCTGAGGAAGGCTCCGCCACGATGCTCGACAATACGACCATGAGCATCATCCTGCGTGAACCGATTGGCGTTGTCGGCCAGATCGTACCGTGGAACTTCCCCTTCCTCATGGCAGCGTGGAAACTCGCACCGGTACTCGCCAGCGGCTGCTGCACGGTCCTGAAACCGTCAAAGACAACCTCTCTTTCCGTGCTGTACTTTGCCGATCTCATCAAGGATATCCTGCCGCCAGGTGTCTTCAACGTCATCACGGGCGCAGGCTCAAAGGCCGGTCAGTACATGCTCGACCACAAGGGCTTCTGCAAACTGGCATTCACAGGCTCAACAGAAGTCGGTCTTTCCGTTGCCAAAGCTGCGGCCGAAAAACTCATTCCGGCCACGCTCGAGCTCGGCGGCAAATCCGCGAACATCTTCTTCGCGGACTGCAACCTCGAACAAGCTTATGATGGTGCCCAGCTCGGCATCCTCTTCAATCAGGGACAGGTCTGCTGCGCTGGTTCTCGCATCTTCGTCCAGGAGGATATCTATGACGAATTCGTAGCCGAACTCGTCAACCGCTTCAACAAAGTCAAGATTGGCCTGCCGTGGAAGGAAGATACGCAGCTCGGTGCGACGATCTATAAAGCTCAGCTCGATAAGGTGCTCTCCTATGTCGAACTCGCCAAAGAAGAAGGTGCGACCATCGCCTGCGGCGGTGAGCGGGCAACTGATGGTGAGCTCAAGAACGGCATCTTCATGAAGCCGACACTCATCACCAATGCTACGAACGATATGCGCATCGCCCGCGAAGAGATTTTCGGACCTGTCGCCGTCGTCATCAAGTTCAAGACGGAAGAAGAAGTAATCAAGATGGCCAACGACAGCGATTACGGCCTCGGCGGCGCGATCTGGACACAGGATATCAACCGTGCTTTCCGTGTCGCCAACGCCATCGAGACGGGCCGCGTCTGGGTCAACACCTACAACCAGATCCCTGAGGGCTCGCCGTTCGGCGGCTACAAGCAGTCCGGCATCGGACGCGAGACGCACAAAGTCATCCTTGAGCACTACACGCAGATGAAGAACATCCTCGTCAATCTCTCGGGACAGCCATCCGGCTTCTACTCGCAGAAGTAACACGCCGCCGCTCCCTGGCTTACCACACTCCCATCCTGCTTCTTCCTCATATACAGCAAAAGGCTGCCGCAAGTCCGGCAGCCTTTTGCATGTTCAGGAGCAGTGCCCGATCCAAACAGGCGAGGACATTCCTCCCGTAAAAAAATTAAAATTACTATTGATATTCATTCTCATATATGCTATATTATCTATAGGCTTTCGTTAGCAGCTTCTTTCAAGAAGCGCAAAGCTCTCCTAAGATATAATACACAGCAAAAATCCCGGCGTACTGCTCATGCGCCGGGATTTTTGTCTGTGATAAAGAAAACCTCGCTCCGCACCTTGCGGACAAGATTGTCACGAAATGTTTGTGTGAAAAAAGAGGGCGATGTTTCACGTGAAACGCTCAAAAGAATGCGTGCACGGCGAAGAGCGGAATGTTCTCGACCCACTCGTCTTGGCGGTAATCGTTCATGGACAACCGGATGGTTTTCTCGGGATGGTATTTGCTGTAGTATGCGCGCAGGCTCTTGGCATGGACGTTGCGCTCTGCTTTCACTTCAACGGGGATGACACTGCCGCTTTGCTGGATCATGAAGGCGATCTCGTATCTGCCACTCTCAGAGGTGTAGTAATACGGCTCACAGGATGAGTCAGAGAGCAGCTGCTGGCAGACGTACTGTTCCGTCAGTGCCCCCCTTTGAACTCGATGAAGACGCGATTCCCTTCCAAGAGTGTGCGTGCATCGAGTTCGCTGCTTGCACCGAGCAGGCCGATATCCAGGAAGAACAACTTATAGGCATTCTCTTCCAGATATGCCTTGAGTGGGATGGCCGGCTTCGCCACGCGATATACCCGGGCAATCAGGCCGCAGTCAATCAGCCATTCAATGCGCGTTCCATCCAATTCCCTCCATCCAGTTTTACATTTTTTGTAGGGAACTAACAAGGTATAAACACATTTTTTGTAACGAATCCTGCTCACCAATATAAAAAGGACGATGTTTCACGTGAAACAATATCGGGGCCGATGAGGCGGCGCATGTCTTGGGGAACGGGGGCTTGGACTTGAATCTCTTTGCTGGTAAGAGGATGGCGGAAGCGCACGCGCCAGGCGTGCAGGGCCTGCCGCTGCATCTTATCGCAAGGGCCGCCGTAGGCGGCATCGCCTAAAAGGGGATGGCCGAGAGCGGAAAAGTGGACGCGGATCTGGTGAGTGCGGCCGGTCAGCAAGTGAATCTTGAGCAAAGAATATGCGGGGCACGATGCCATGACCTTGTACTCCGTCAGGGCGCGCTTCCCATCTGCGCGCACCTGCCAGTGATTCGCCTTGCTCGTGTCGCGGCCGATGGGCATGTCGATCCGGCCACTCGAACGATCCAAATGCCCTCGCGCCAGTGCCAGGTACTCACGGTAGATCTGGCCGTGACACTGCGTCATCGCGTGCTGGATGCGCGCCGATTTCGCGAGAATGACAATGCCCGTCGTATCACGGTCGAGGCGGTAGAGCGGATGAATGCCAGCCGCCTCTCCCCTGCTCCGGAAATAGCCGGCCACCGCATGGACGAGCGTGTCGCGCGCTTCACGATGCGTCGGATGGACGATCATCGCGGCAGGTTTGTTGACGATCAGGAAGGCCTCGTCCTCATAGAATACATCGAGCGGCAGGTCGACTGGCACGACGGGCGACGCTTCCTGCCAGAGCATCGTCAGCTCATCCCCTGCCCTAACGCGCAGGCGAGCATTGCGGACAGCCTTCCCGTTGACAAGGATCGTGCCGTTCCACTTGATGTGTTTCCAGAGCTTCGCCGAAAGCCTGAGCGGCGACATGGCGAGCTGGCGTATTGCCCTGCTATCATGGGCAGCATCTACAGTATAGGAAAGTCGCAAAAATGAATTCCCCCTATAATTTTTCCACTAAGCTTTCACGCTGATGTTTCACGTGAAACATCAGCGCAGAAACAGGCTTATTCTGAAACAGAAGAAGTTTCGAGTTCAGCCAGCAGGGCCTTTGTCTGAGGCAGAGCCGATGGCTTTACCTGCTCCTGGATATGGCAAGCTTGCTGCAAATAGGTCCGGGCCTTCGGAAAATCCCCGAGCTTGCCTTCCGTCCTGCCCATCCAGATCATGATCTGAGCCGTATAGGCGTGCTGCTCGCCCAGAGCGGATTGACGGATGGACAGGCACTTCCGGAATGCTTCCTTCGCCTTCTCATATTCTTCCTGTTGATAATAGATTTTCCCTAAGCTTTCATAACTCCAGGCCGTTGCTGGATGATCCGGACCCAGAGAATTCTCCCGTATCTTGAGCCCTTCCTGTATGTACTTCAATGCCTCCGCATAATGTTCATCCGTCTTGCCTTGAGCCATGACAGCATGATCGTTGCCCAGCATGGTCAGGGAATCCGCGATGGTCGGATCGTCCGAGGTATAGACCTCACGGCGCAGCTCCAGCCCTTTCTTATGCCATTCCAGGGCATCCTCACACCGATGCTGCCGCTGATATACCGTACCGATATTGTGATAGGAGTAAGCCAGCTGGCGTTTGTCCGGTACAGCCTGTCTCTCACGGATTTCCATGCCTTTTTTGTAATTCTCCAGAGCCTTATCGAGATTATCCAGATTGATATAGACAATCCCGATATTATTCAAGATATCTGCATGCAATTCCGGATTGTCGATATTATGGACATCCATGCGGTTCTCGGCCAGGCGAAAATTGTCCAGGGCTTCGGTATACTGAGAATTCTTGCGATAAACGTTGGCCAGATGATTATAAGCTTCCACGATATCTTCATAAGGAGGATGCAGTTGTTTTTCCCACATGTCGATGGCCGTATGGTAAGCCTTGATGGCCGTCTGATAATCAGCCAGTTTCACGGCCAGATCTGCATGCAGAGAGTATGCCTGCGGCAGCAGATCCTGGCAAGCGGCACAAGTAGAAGTCTCACAGATCGACAGTGCCAGATTGCACTGTCCCCAGGCCTGCCGGTACTGATGTGCCTTGTAGATCACGCTGGCCTGACGGATCAGCAGTCCGACAGAATCCGTATCATATTCCTCATGGAACAGTTCTCCAGCACGGATCAGGATCGCACAGGCATCGTGCCGGTCCATGGCTTCGATTTCTTCATCATTCGAAGAATAGACGCGAATCGCCGCTTCGAGGTACGCCTGGCAGTCTTTGAGGGTCGGCTGCAGATTCCGCAGGACAGCAGTTTCAATCAAGGGGTGCAGATGGATCCGATCATCCTCTGCCGCCTGATGGGAATCGCGGATAATCCAGCTCTGATTGACAAGGACATTGATGCTGCTGATGCTGCAGCCATCGAGCAGGAATTCGTCAAAGAACGTCATGCGTACCCCATTGATGGAGCAAAGAGACAGCTTCATCAAGATCTGCTTGGCCCGTGCATCTATGTCACTGATATTGAACAAGGCAGAAATCGAGTTGTAGATGTCTTCCTGCTCGTAATTATTGTCTTTCTCAACAGGGATCTTTAAATCGCGCGTGTCCTTTTTCTCCCGGAGCAACGTGATCATTTTCGCCGGCGACAGGGAATACTCGCGCATGGTCTTGGCGATAAGCTCGATGAGCATGGTATGTCCGGATACCATACGGCAGATCTCTTTGTATTTATCTATATTTTTAGTCGGCAATTCGATGGGTTTTTCTTTGCGCGGGCTGTAATTCAAACGGAAGAGTTCCAGTTGCTCCTCTTCCGTCAGCGGCTTGATGGGAATCATGTACATCTCTTTGTAAAGAGCTGTGTTCCGGCTCGTGATCAGGACATGCATCTCCATCGAGGCAAGTTCTTCTAGGACACTTTGATCTTCTTTTCTCAGAGAAGCTCCCATGATGTCCATATTATCGATGATCAGGAGCGTATCCGCATGAAATGTTTTTAGGGCATCCATGCGGATCCGAAATCCTTCATCGCCTGCTTTTTCCTCCTTCTGATATTTCTTCATGCCTTGAAAGGATATTTCCTGGATGGTCATCTTGAGATCCTGATGGAAATACACCATCTGTACCTGATGATAGACCTTGCTGCGCTTGCCATTTTCCGCATAACGCAGGGCTGTCTGCGATTTGCCCAGGCCACCGATGCCACAGAGGACGGCAAAGCCATGCTCTTTCATCACGTCAGAAATCTCCTGCAATAAATCTGTACGTCCAACAAATCCTTCCGTCAGCCGATAATTGAGCGGTGCAAAGGAAATATCCGGGGCAGAGGTCTCGTCATTGACAAGATTCGCTTTACGGGACTCCTCTGCCCGCTGCAATACCAGGCGTAAAAAAGCTTCCATGGCATTCTGCAGCTGCTCCTGCGACCGGTTCTTGTCCTGTTCCACAAAAAACTTCTTGTATGCAGCGTCAAGCTCGTCATCCGCAGCCTCGCATTCCTGCAAATACCGATAGAGCTTATGGATACAATCCGGATACGCTTCCCGCAAAAATAACTTTGTGTAAAAGGATTCTTCTTCAACACTTCTGCTCAGCTGACTGAGTTCCCCGCTGATCATCCTGGAAATATTGGATCTACTGATGGACAGGGCTTTTGCCATGTCACGTTGAGCAATATTTTCCTTCTTATACAGGAATTCTATTAAAAGTGGATACGTAATATACACGCCAGCTCCCCCTTTGAAGTACTTCGCTAATGGAAGTAGATTTCTGCAATTTCCTGCAACATTCCTGCAACCGGAGAGAATATTATTGCACACAAAAAATGCATCAAAAAAGCATCGCGTTTGACTCGGCCTGCAACGGGAAAAATCGTATCATAAAGACAACAAAGAGATACGGACTGCAGAAAGGAGTACGACGATGAAACAGGAACAACAGAAAAACTTTCATCAGCAACTAAAAAACATGTTCAAAGGCTATCGCCATCTGACCAGGAAACTGAACCGTCAGCTTGCCCAGCTCGGCTTCAAGCTGGAAAACGGCAAGACGCACTACAAGATCTACTATGGCGAAGATCACCAGCACGCCGTAATCATCAGCAAGACGTCCTCGGATTACCGGGTGGGAATGAATATCTGCCGTCAGCTTTATACACTCGTGCCGGCCAATCCATAAGCCGGCTCAGAGATTACAATAGACAGGAGGAATATATCATGAAAAACGAAATGAATTCTATTTATGTAGGAACCATCAGCACAGCGAAAAATGGCAAGGCCGTGCATCAGGCAGTCAGGAAAATGCGGGCGTTCGAACAGGCTCAGAAGGAAATGTCGGGCCTGAATACCATGCGGGGTGGCAACAAGGGCTTCAAGGGCTTCGTCGGCGAGAGCATGGAAGCAGCCGAAGCTTCGGCGCGCGGACGCAATACCATCGTCTTGAACAACAATGGACTTGCCGATCTGAAACACCTCAAGACGGACGGGACCACCGCGTTCCAGCAGGTAAAGATCGGCTACAAGCCGGGACAGATTGATTTTGCACGCTATAAGGGACAGACCATCGTCGTCGACAAAGGGAACCCCCATTTCCGCGCGCTGAAAGCAGAAGCAGCAAAATCCGGCGTAAAAGTAGTGGAAGGTCATATCACAGAACAGGAAGCAAAGTTCTGGGCCGATGCGATGCAGCTGGAAACCAAGGTAACTGGCAAGACGAATGCCACCGTCGTTCCTAAGTTTTACCAGTCGGCCAAAACTGCGGCGGCCGCACATCGTGCCGGCGTATCGGCAGCCAAGTCCGGCGCAGCTGCCGGCGCCGGGTTCAGCCTGGGCAAGAACATCGTCCAGGTTGCCAAGGGAAATAAGACCATCTCAGAAGCTGCCGGTGATGTAATTGTCGATACGGCGGAAGCTGGTGCCATCAGCTACGGTGCTGGTGCTGCAGGCAGCCTGCTGGCCAGTACAGAAATCGGTGCAGCTGCACTGGAAACAGCCGGTACAGTAGGTGCAGTAATTTCCGAAGCCCCTGTGATCGGCTCAGCAATCGGTGCCGGGACGGCGATCACGGGAGCGATTGGCGGAGTC
>ERZ779852.2373-NODE-2373-length-15439-cov-6.991680_pt1 | contig 15439 bp, 8 predicted proteins | sample MGYA00511559_ERZ779852 | MGnify/ENA primary metagenome ERZ779852 (study PRJEB29588, sample SAMEA2157977) | human gut metagenome | biome: human gut; feature: human-associated habitat; material: faeces | place: Denmark | collected 2008/2010 ...
AACGTTTATCCTCTTTGCTCGATTTGAAAAATCTTCGCAACGAGAGAGCGGTGCAGTCGCGCAGGTCAAAATCCACGAATGGTTTTTTGACCTCCACGACAGCGATTTTACCGCGCAATCGGTGGGGCGGTCTGCATATTCCGCAAGGGTGCAAGGGTCGGAGAGCGAAACACTCGGCAGGGCGGTGGGGGGTACTCATCGACACCTCGGGGGCAAGCCCCCGAACCCCCGAACTCCCTCATTTTTCGGTCGGTAGCAATTTCAGCCCTTAACAAATTGGAAAATCTTGTAAAGGGAACCCCTGAAATTGACCCAAATTTGCCTGTAAGTCAACCCTTTAAGGCTCGCCTGTCAGCGATTAGCGCAAGTCGGCGAAGCCGGTGCGCGATGCCATAGGCAAATCGACTGACGGCAAATTTTTAAGGCACTCTCAATGGGACCCATTCTGCACAGCAGCCCATTGAGAGCACCAGTCGGGTCTTTCCTTCTCGTCATCGCTTTAGCGCTTCGCTTGCGAAGACACCCTCCCTCTCAGAGTGCGTTCCTACTCCGAACCTCTCCCTTTTACCGTCTTTTCCGCTCCGAAAAAGTCGGCTGATATTTGCAGGGAACACCTACAAATATCAGTATTCTATGGCAAATTACAATACCACAGCTAATGTAATTCTTACCGTCAACGGAAAGCAAGCCCAAAAAATGCTTGCTCAGCTCGAAAAGGACGCCAAGCGTCTTGAAAGAGGTATTGCGAAGGCTTCCACCGCCGGCGATAAAGCCACGATGAAGAAACTTCAACGAGAGCTTAACGCCACAAAGCGCACTATGGAGCAGTTGAAAGGGTCTGCCTCGACTGCCGATGTAGTTCTTCGTCGCCTTGACAAGGCTACGCCCAAGCAGCTCAATCAGGCATTGAAGCAGTTGCAACAGCAACTCAACGGAATACAACGCGGCACTCCGGCATGGGACGCCCACGTTGCCAAAATCCGTATGGTCAAGGCGGAACTACAAAAGGTCAACGCTACGCTTGCAACCCAGCAGTCGCTCTGGAAGCGTATGAACAACTGGCTCAATAACGCGCAGACTGCCATAATGGCTTTCGCCGCTGCCGTGACCGGGCTTGTTATGGCAGGTCGTAAGGCGGTGCAATCTTACGCTGATATGGAGGAAACTATGGCTAACACCATGAAGTACACCCGAATGACTGCCGCCGAGGTTGAAGAACTCAACGAGATCTTCAAGAATATGGATACACGACTCGCCCGCGAGCAGTTGAACTTGCTCGCTCAGGAGGGCGGTCGCCTCGGCTACAATACTGTCGCGTCAGTCAAGGAGTATGTCGAAGCAGCCTCGATTATCAACGTGGCTCTCGTTGACCTCGGAGAAGGTGCAACGCAGACTATCGCCAAACTCTCAAACATCTTCGGAATGGAGCAGATGTTCGGTGTACGTGACGCTATGCTCAAAATCGGTTCTACGGTCAACCACCTCTCGCAGAACTGTACCGCCGCCAAGCCTTTTATCGTGGAGTTCGCCCAGCGTATGGCAGGTATAGGCTCGACGGCGAAAATGACTATCCCCGAGATTATGGCTTTTGCCGCCACTCTTGACGCTAACGGTCAAAAGGTGGAGATGTCGGCAACGGCTTTGCAGCGTACCATAATGGCTCTTTTCAAGAAGCCGGCAGAGATGGCGAAAAAGGTTGGACTGGAGACCAACACTTTTATCGAGACCTTGAACCGCTCTACTACCGACGGTGTGATGATGTTCCTCGAAGCTCTCAACAAGTTAGGCGAGCAAAACGCCCTTGCCGTTCTCTCGCCGCTGTTCCAAGACCTCGGACTTGACGGTGCCCGCGTGTCCTCGGTGCTCACTAACTTGTCATCACACCTCGAATTTCTGAAATGGCAAATGGGCGAGGCTTCCGAAGCGTTCCGCGAGGGTACGTCCGCCTCTAACGAGTATGCCATTTTCAACAACACCGTGCAAGCCTCTATCGACAAGGCGCGGAAGCGCGTGTCGGAACTTGCCGTTGAACTCGGAGAAAAGCTTTATCCGCTTATGAAGCACATCTATACTTCTTCATCGGCTTTCCTCCGTGTCCTCAATGTCATTGTCTCTTTTATCATCGAACATCGCAAGGCTATTGCAAACGTAGTCAAGGTTATAGCCGTTTACTACGGTTGGATTTTGCTTGTCAAGACAGCAACAATAGCGTGGCACGCTGTCCTCGGTGTTGGCAAAGCCATAATGATAGCGTACAGGACTGCTCTCATTCTCGGACGTATAGCGATGATAGCCTTTACACAAGGTATCGGGGCGGCGACTCACGCCTTCCGAATACTCAACACTGTTGTAAAGGCTAATCCTTTCGGATTGCTCCTGTCCGTGCTATCGGCTGTCTTTATCGCCGTCAAGGCTCTATGCGACCGCACTTCGGAATTTACCAAGAAAATGCGCGAGGCAAGGAACACTGCCGGAACTTTCACCGAGGAACTGCGTAAGGAAATGGTGCAGATTGATACTCTTATGGGTAGGCTTGAAGCCGCCAAGAAAGGCACCAAAGAGTATAAGGAAGTCAAGGACGAAATAATCAAGCAGTACGGCAAGTATCTCAAAGGCTTAATCAACGAGCGCGGCGAGATTGTGAACCTCACCGCCGCTTATAACCGACTTGCCGCCGCTGCTCGTATCGCCGCAAAGGAGCGGTCGATACAGGTTGCCCGTGAGACTGCCGAGGAAACTTACCGCGACTCGTTCAAGGATTGGGCTAAGAAGTTACAGGAGTCGCTTATAAATGAGGGCAAATCCCTCAAAGACGCTGTCCGCATAACCAATCAGGTCGTGTACCAGTTGCAGACAACAGGCACACTCTCGCAAGACCTTGTAAACGAACTGCAAGCCATAAAGGGCAATACCTGGCAAGCAAACGGCTTGGCTACACATCCGGTCAATATCGTAAACGAAATGATCGGAGGACAAACCGAGTATCAGGTAACAATGGATGAAATCAAGCAGATTGAGCGAAACGACAATCCGCTTGCCACTTACTCGCAGTCTATGTTGGAAACCTTTATCCGCGACAACCGGGATAAAGTCAACAACAATCAGGGTGGACGTATCATTTTAGGTCTGAACGAGCCTAACCCCACAATCCGCGACCTTACCGCCGCTGAACTTCGGGAGTTTTTAAGCGAAGCCGAGGCTCGCTTATCGGTAATGCAGACTCCGAAACAAGAGGTAGTGTCGGGTAATCCCGATTTTACTCTCGATGATTACACTCCATACGAAACCGACGCTGACCGCCGCAAGGCTGAACAGGAGCGCAAGAAAGAGGAAGCCGCTCAAAAACGTGCCGAAATCAAAGCCAAGCAAGAGTTCAAGGCTGAACTCAACGACGCAAAGGGTGTGTGGGAAGCCGGCGAAGCACAGAACACTTCCGACTTCACGGCAGGTCTGAAATCGTGGACGCAATTCCTTCTCGACAAGCATCAGCTCGAAATGGATTACTTCGCCGAGCGTGAGAAGATTTACCAAAATTGGAATCTTACCGAGGACGAGGACTATCAGGAATTGCTCAAAAAGAAAGCAGAAGCTGAGGCGGCATGGCTCAAAAAGAATGCCGCACTCAAAGTCGAGGAAGCAAAACGATTGCAGCAAGCCGAGGAAACTCAGGCGCAGATGGACTTCGCCACTCCCGGCAATGCCTTGTTCGGCAAGGAGGAAGCACTTAACCAAAAGCTGTTTGAGATACGCATTAAGTACCTCAAACAAATGCGGGCTGCCTATCAGAACACTACCGAGGAATATCATAATTACACGGTCCAGATAGAGCAAGCCGAAGCCGCAGAGCAGTTACGCCGTCAACAACTTCTCGCTCAGCGCATTGCCGAGTGGAAGAAGAAGTACGAGTATAAGACAGCCAAAGAACGTTACGACCTCGAAAATGAATTGCTCCTTGACGCTTACAACAAGGAACTTATTTCCTATCAGGAATATCTCGCAGCACAGCGCGACTTGAAGAAGAAATACACCGATGAATATATGCCTGAGTCCGCCAAACCCGATGCGGGATCGGCAAATCAACAGGCAATGGCAATGAAGCGCGACCTTGACATCGTCAAGTCGCTATATTCGCAGGGTCTTATCGACAAAAAGCAGTACGAGGAAGCAAAGGCGCGTATCGAGCGCACATACAACAAGAAGTCGCTTGACGCTGTCCGCAAGTTCGGCTCTACCGAAACTAATCAGCTTCTCGACATATACGAGGCATGGAAAAACTTCTTTGACTCCACTGAGGAAGACGGCGGCAACTGGGCGACCCGACTTGCCGCTCTCGCTTCGTCAGTCTTTGCCGTGATGAACGCAGGTATGCAACAGGCTTCGGAGTTCATTCAGGCGGAAGCCGACATCGAAGTGGCAAAGACTGAAAAGAAGTACGACCGCGAAATCGAACTTGCCGAGGGCAACTCGTACCGCGTCAAGAAAGCCGAGAAGCAGAAGGAGGCGGAAATCGCCAAGATTAAGAATGACGCTAACCGCAAGCAGTTCGCTATGAAAGTCATTCAGGCTGTGGCGCAGACCGCCACTAACGCCCTCAATGCTTATGGTTCGGCGGCGCAGGTGCCTGTCATCGGTTATATCCTCGCACCTATCGCGGCTGCTATGGCTGTGGCCGCAGGTGCTATCCAAATCGCCACAATCAAGAAACAGCAACAATCAAGTGAGGCGCAGGGCTATGCCGAAGGCGGTTTCACACCTCCCGGCGGCAAGTACGAGGAAGCCGGTGTCGTTCACAAAGGGGAGTGGGTTGCTTCGCAAGCCCTTGTCAATAATCCCCGAACCCGCCCATTGTTGGAGGCCCTGGACTACGCGCAGCGTACCAACACTATCGGCTCTATAACTGCCGCCGATGTGTCGAGGACAATAACAGCACCTGCCGTTCTCGCAGCGCAGCCGTCAGCTCCAACCGTAGTGAACAACACCACCTACAATCAAGCACCTGCTTCTGATGAAAGAATGGTTGCCGTTCTCGACCGCCTCGACTCCCGGCTCAACGAGCCTTTCGTGACCGTGAACACCGTTACAGGTGAACACGGAATACAACACGCTCAGGACGAATACGACAAACTTATGCGTAACAAATCACCTAAATCTCAAAAGTAATGGAAATAAGAATTGACGGCAAGGTTGCCGCTCTCAAAAAGGGTACTTCTTTCGAGTATGTCGCTGAAAACCGCCTCTTTTCAGGAAGTGACGGTTATACGCTATCAATCACATTTCCACTCCGCGACTGTCCGCAGAACCTCGCTATCTTCGGGCAGATACACCGACAGGACGTGATAGCAGGTAAGGTTATTTTCGACTGCGAGATACGCGACACGAGCTTCTACAAATTCGGCTCTATAACCGTTACCGAAATCAACGACGCCGAGGTAAAGACGCAATTCCTCGAAGGCCGCTCGGAGCAGAACTTCGATGTTACTTTCGATGATATTTTCATCAACGAACTTGACCTCGGCTCGCCCACGGAAACTAATGACGCTACGCCTGTCAATGCCTGGGACCCGCACATCAACAAAATGAAGTGCGTTGCCCTGCCGTGGGTCAATGATTACTCCGGCAATATACAAAATCTTGCCGACTATCACCCTGAGGAACGCAACAGCGACGGCACTCTCAAAGCTAACGCTTACTATTCGTGGAATAGTGATTGCCGGGGTCGCTCTTGGCAACCGTATCTGCTTTACATCGCAAAGAAGATTTGCGAAGCACAAGAAGTGGGCTACTCTTACGATTTCTCCAAATGGGAGGAAAAGGAGGAATACAAGTATCTCCTTATCTGCAACACTTTGCCCTATGCTTGGAACACCAACAACTTCGCTCGTGCGCTTCCGCATTGGAGTGTCGCAGAGTTCTTTGAGAAGTTGGAACTGTTTTTAGGCGGTGAGTTCACAATCAATCACCGGGCTAAAACTATCGACTTCGCTTTTACCGACGCTACTCTTGCTGCACTGCCACCTGTCGAACTTACAAAGGTTGTGTCCGAACACTCCGTAGAGGTGTCGGTCGAGGACGACAAGTGCGAGTATTCCGAAGCGAAGAACCTTGTCTACAAGGAGTGCGACAATGAAATGTGGAAGTTCTACTCTTGCGACTGGTTTATAAAGGCGTGGAAAGGCGGCGCAGTACGCTACAACTCTATGCGCGAACTGCTCGAAGCCAACCGATGGCTCGCAACTTGGAACGGATCGACCCAACGAGGGTCAAACCGTGACAAGCTGCTTTATGCCGCCGACGTGGACGCTTACTTCATCGTGCGCTCACTCTCCAAAGAACTTGTAGAGCGTCGTAGCGGTTGGATGCCTAATGTTTATGCCTATAAAATGGAACTGCGCCCGGTCAACCTCTTTGGCGGTCGTATCGTCAACGACTCCGAGGACGCGGACGAGGTGGAGATTGAGTTTGTACCTGCGTGGATTGACGAGACCGAGGACAAATATGGTCGCTTACTCTTTCTCTCTTTCTCCGGCTATGACGAGAACGACAGCACCTTTACGAATTGGAGCCGAGACCCTGACTTGCACAAGAAAGAAATTGACGAAACGCTCTTTCAGCCTCACGCCTTTCAGTCACTCGCGGCAGGGGAACGCACGAAGAAAGCGGAGTATTACGACCGTATTTATGTGGCTTGGTGGGACGGTGCCGGTGTGCCGCACAACGGACAACTCCCGCACCCTTACGCCGAGGACATCGAAATCTTGCCCGACTGGAGCAACTTTATGAACGTCCACTTTTCTATGCGTATCAAGAACCGCTCCCTCACAGGCAGCTCTGCTTCGCACTCTATCAATCAGAAATTGAAGAAGACGTTTAAGTTCCTCTCCCACACAATCCCTAATCCTCGTGCAGTGTTCTTCATCAAGGGCAAGAAGTACCTTTGTGAAAAACTAACTGCGACCTTCACGGAGAACGGAATGTCGCAGTTAATTAAAGGTATCTTCTGGCCCATTGTAGACGATTGATGTTTGTATTGATTTCTCTAAAATTATTTTCATAATTTGTTAGGTTCATTTTTGGTAGTGTCACCAAAAATTTGTAATTTTGAACTCAGAAACGAGAGCGCTCGTTTTGGCTTTCAGCCGTCTTTGAAACGTCTGCAAACAAGCCCACTTTGGTGACACCTTGGTGACACCGACAAATAGTAGAGTTTAATCTTTTGATTAGCAAACATATAGGAAGCAGGTTCATTGCCCTGTCTTTCCGCAAAGAAGGTCCGGAAGCGCAAGCTTTCGGACCTTCGTGCGAAGAAAGGCGGGATGAGAACCCTGATGGGTTCGTTATCGCGTAGCGCTTGCGGAGCAAGAAACCCTGGCTTTCCGCAAAAAGATACCGGATAAGCCTCCTTGAGATACCATTACTATACATATGACATGAATATGTGTATCGGGTATGTGTTTGTGCGTCAATAGCTTGTATATGTTAATATAATTTAGCAAATATTTGTACCCAAATGATTTTGTGCAGCACTTTAAAAAGCAGTATATTTGCGCAATAAAACACGGCTTCGGCATTCGTGCCCAACCCGTAGATACATGAAAAAAGAGATAAAACAACAACCGCATTAAGAACTATTCGCTATGAAACAAAAACTATGTCTGACCTTAGCCCTCGGTGCAGTGCTTATGCTGGCATCCTGCGGCAAAAAGCTCGGTCAATTCAGCCAAGACTATTTCAACGTCAACCCCAATCCTCTGGAAGTTGTCGGTGAAAAAGTTCCCGCAACCATCACCGGTAACATTCCCGCTAAGTTCTTTGTAAAGAACGCTGTAGTTACTGTTACCCCAGTGCTTGTATACAATGGACAAGAAACCACTTCCGTTCCCTATACCTTCCAAGGCGAAAAGGTACGTGGCAATAACCCCGTAATCTCTTACGAAAACGGTGGAACAGTTACTATCCCCGCAGCTTACGCTTATACCCCCGAAATGGCTAAGAGCACCCTAGCACTTGACTTCGTAGTTACACAGGGCAAAAAGCAATATGTATTGCCGCGCGTCAATGTGGCCAACGGCATCATCGCAACTGCCGCCCTCGCCGACCCGGCAACCGTCAATCCCGCTCTTGGCAAGGACGCATTCCAGCGTGTCATTAACGAAAAATACGCTGCCGACATCAAGTTCCTTATCAATCAGGCCAACATTCGCTCCTCCGAGCTGAATACCAACGCCATGACCGAGTTCCACAACTCACTGATGGCAGCCAATGGCGACAGCACACGCGTCATCAACGAAATCAACATCCAATCCTATGCATCGCCTGACGGTGCTTACGACTTCAACGAGCGTCTGGCTCAGAACCGTGAAGACAACACCAAGGGTTATGTTTCGGGTCGCCTCAAAAAAGACAAAATCACCGAGTTCGGCGAACTGACCGCTAACTTCACTGCCGAAGACTGGGAAGGCTTCCAGAAGCTTGTCAGCCAGTCCAACATCCAGGACAAAGACCTCATCCTCAGCGTTCTGTCTATGTACAAAGACCCCGAAGAGCGTGAGCGCGAAATCCGCAACATCTCCACAGTCTTCGAACAGCTGGCCGAAGAAATCTTGCCGCAACTCCGCTACTCGCGCATTACGGCGTCCATCGACGTAATAGGCAAGAGCGACAGTGAAATCAACAAATGCTTCGACAACGATCCTTCCAAGTTGTCCATCGAAGAGCTGCTTTACGCTGCCACCCTCACCGATGACAATGCCCGTCGCATGAGCATCTACGAAACCGCCACACGTCAGTATCCTAACGACTACCGTGGATGGAACGACCTCGGCCTCACACAATACGTGGCTCGCGACTACGACAAAGCCAAAGCATCCTTCGAGCGTGCAGCCCAACTGGCTCCCGCCGGTGCCGAGCCCAAGCTCAATCTCGGTCTCGTCGAAATGGTTAACGGCAACTATCGCGCTGCCAACCAGTACTTCGGCAATGCTGCCGGTGCTGAATCTCTGGGTGATGCCCTCGGTGTATACTACCTGAAGCAGGGCGACAACGCATCTGCAGTTCGCGCCTTCGGCGACTCCAAGAGCAACAACGCCGCTCTTGCTCAAATCCTTACCAAGGACTACACCAAGGCTAAGAGTACTCTTGCCGGTGTTAACAAGCCCGATGCTACCACATATTATCTGATGGCAGTTCTGGGCGCTCGCACCAACAACGAGCAGATGCTGACCTCCAACCTGCGTCAGGCTATCAAGCTGGACAGCAGCATGGCGCAGCGTGCAGCCAACGACCTCGAGTTTGATGCTTTCAATATCTCCGGTCTGACAAAGTAAGCACCTCCAGTCCATAAGGACGTACACCATAGCGGCGCATGCCTCCCATCATCGGACGGCATGCGCCGCTTCTTTTTTCGACGTTCATTCAGTTCGCATTTTTGACCTATAGCCGTGTTTACGTAACAATTAGTCGGGGCACTGCGTCAGCAGCGCCCCGACTAATTGTTTTGGGGAAGTGTGTAAGGCTTTGTAATCCGGTTTACGGTATAGGATGTTGCCGAATACTATATATGATTGAGCCTCGGATGTATCATGTTTCGTGGTGTGTCAGCGTTTGTCTGCGCACATATTTATTTATAATGGTGAGTGCAATCATGCGGCTGCCTTCATGCTGCATGGGTGTGCGTACGGCTACTTGTTGCGGGCGGCACGTTTTTCGAGCTGCTTTTCGACGGCTTCGACGGCTACATCGAAGGCTTCCTCGAAGGTGTCCGCTGTTTTGCTGGCTACGATTTCGCCATTTTGGGGAATGGCGACACGGATGGTTACTTCCTTGTTGAGGGCGGTTTCAGGCTTGATGAGGTTGAGGTTGACATCGAAGGTGTCAATCTCGGGGTTACGACGTCCGATGCGCTCTGTTTTCTTGTTGATAAAGTTTACGAGGCGGTCTGCAATCTCGAAGTGGATGGCTTTGATACGTACGTTCATGGTTCTTCTTTTTTAATGGCACGCGGATGTGCCTGTTGATAATTTTGTTGTAACTCTCGGTATGATATATGTGTGTACAGTTGCGTGGTGGCCAAAGAGGCGTGTCCCAGTAACTTTTGTACAGCGTCAAGGTCGGCGCCACCATTGAGCATATCGGTGGCGAAAGAGTGCCGCAAGACGTGAGGGCTGCGCTTTGCGCTATGCGCTACGGGATCCAATGCCTTGTGCACTATACGGTTAAGAAGGCCGTAATATAGTGGCTCACCGCTTTCGCGCACCATCAGTGTCGGCGTGTGGCGTGTCCCGGTCACTTGAGTCCGCAGTAGACGGTAGGCGTCTATGGCTTCGGACAATTCCGGCGCTATGGGTATGATGCGTTCCTTGTTGCGTTTGCCGATGACGCGCACTTGGGATTGGGCGGTGTCGGCATTGTCGTCCGTGAGGGATATCAGTTCGGCGGAACGCATTCCTGTGGCATATAGTAGCTCTACAGCGAGTCGGTCGCGCACTTCACGGAAATTGGCGTGGTCGATGGGCGCGTCCAGCACGGCTTCTGTGTCTTCTGTCGGGACAAAGCGAGGTAGCACCTTGGGGGCGTGTGCCAGCTCGAGGTCGCGTGTCGGGTCTGCTGTATATCCGTGGTAGCGTGCGAGATAACGGTAGAATGTACGTACACATGACAGCCTGCGTCGTATGGTTGTCTGGGCCAATCCACGTTGTGTCATATCGGCGAGCCATGCGCGAATGTCCGATCGCGTCACGGTTGACGGGTCTACGAGGTCGGTGTCGTCGTCTGTGTCCCAGTCTACGCCTGTCAAGAAGCGTGTCCAATCTTTCAAATCCTTCGAATATGACAATACGGTGCAAGCTGAATGATTCAGCTCACACCGTAGATATTCTAAAAAGGATTTCGTCAGCATATCTCACATAATGATAAGCATCTGAAGCCGGGGCTTGATGCCCTTGCGTCTTCTTATCGTATGTGCGAATTTACTGCTTCCTTTTGTCTTTTCCAAATAAAATCGGAGAAAAAACTTTTGCTCTGTATTCGTTCCCCCTTTCCGGTATAAGTTTGTGGCCTGACGTTCAAAGACTTTCTGGTTTAAAAATTATTTGGTTGCCGGCCTTGCCTTTTTTGTCTGATGGAGGCGAGATTTGTCTACGTGTTTACGCTGACGCTTCTCGGAGCGAAGACGGATGATTAATCCTCGACGCTGCGAAGTTTCTGTACGTAAACAGCCTTCATCATTTTCTTGCGGTTGACAACCGAAGGTTTCTGGAAGGCTTGACGTGCACGGAGTTCTTTGACAACGCCGGTGCGCTCGTATTTACGTTTGAATTTTTTGAGAGCTTTCTCGATGTTTTCGCCTTCTTTTACTTGTACGATGATCATTTGTGTTAGGTTGTTATTTGATTTATAGCTTTTAGTGTCTTTGTTGTTTGCCGAAAATCCGTGCGTACCGATGACGATTGAGCTTACACGAGCTTTTAGCGGGGCAAAATTACAAATCTTTTCTGATACGGCCAAATTTTCCGAGTGCAACTTTTTATATTTTACTTAAATACAGAAATACGGGATATTTGAATGCCGGAATATTGGGGCTGCGGTTGTTTGCGTCTGTCGGCAGACAACGCGGTTAGCGGTATGAGCCAAAGATGTCATCGGCAGAGCACGAGTATTTGTCGCACACTTCGCCAATGTCTAAGTCTTTGGTGCAATATGACAACGAAATCGGCGTGTATGAGAAGAAGCACTCTTTTGAGACGAAGCCTCCGCGGTATTCCCGGGGCATTTGTTTTGTAGGATGCCATCCTTTGCCTTCATATATTAAAACGGTATATGTGCCATTGGGAACGTAGATTGCGACGGTGTCGCCTGCGGCAATGTATGTGTTGCGCACTATTCGGCCGGCGCGTTTCACGAAGACTATGGCATCTGTGTGCGCTGTCGTGTCGTTCTTGACCGTAATCTTAGAATTGTTGTTGCCGTCTAAGGGAGAGTTGGCATAAGGGGTATATCCTGTGGGCATATTATTATCGGCATATTTGGCGCTGTCCGAGAGCATATGTTGATTTTTTCGGTTGTCCGTGACTCCGGGACAGTAAATGGGGTATTCGGTCGTGTTTTCATCGTGGTTTTCGATGCACAACTTGAGGCACACAATTGCTAGAATAAAAAGGGCAAATAACAGCCGACTCATATTTGTTGGAATGATGTTGAGAGAGAATAAGATGATGTGAAAATCTGTTGGATCTTGAGTCTGTATTCTTTTTTTTGAAAAGAAGGTGGATTGTTTTTATGTTTGTTTGTGGTGTGATTGGATGTTGCTTGATTATGCGAATAGCAGAGCCTTGGGAGGGCAATGTTGTTCGGGCAAATCCACAAGTGATTGCAAAATTACAAAAAATAATGGTTATGTCGGCATATGTGTGTAAAAAATTTTTGCATTGACATTTAAGTCTGCCAAGATTTGGGGAAAAACCGACTCGGGACAATGGTCGAACTTGTACTTGATGGATTCTTGGCAGTGTCTATGGATATGATGCGATGTCTTTCAGAAGGTATTAAGGCTATAAATAATGTTAAATTAGGCAAAATTAAGCGTTAAAATGGATTAATTTTAGTACTTTTACGCTCAAATCGTGGATTCCGCCATTTGGGCAGTGCGTGTGCCGGTCGGGCTAAGCGATTTGATAAATTAGAGCAATAACAACATCCTATAACTTAAACCTCGAGAAACAAAAATGAGAACATCCTTACGCCTTATTGCTGCGGCTGTATCAATGCTGACCATCGGAGCCGATATGTCCGCATTGACTACAGACGAGCCCATCACCATCTCCGGCAAAGAGTATACCCTGCGCACGTATGTGCGCCGCGACATAGGCCCGGGTACAACGTATACACGTTACAGTGTCATCGGTTTCCCGCTCAATGTCAATGTGATTACCATGGATCTCGACAATCCTTACAATACGCTCGAGACCATGCAGGCCAAGGATCGTACAAACAGCACCGAGACGTTGGTGTCGGCAGCAGCTCGCTACACTTCGTCCGAGCATAAGGTGATTGGCGGTGCCAACGGCAACTTCTGGTGCGTAAGCTCGCAGTACCCATCGTCAGACTTTCTGGTAGGCACGGTGTTCGGCGCTGATGTGCGCGACGGCAAGGTCATCACCAATACGGTGATGGTCAACGATCCGTGGTGCGATGTCTATCAGACGCCTATCGTCGGGCTTGACAAAGACAAGAAGTTATGGCTCAAGCCCATGGGCTGGAAAGGCACCATAAAGAGTGACAAACTTGATGCCACTGAATTCACGCAGGTCAACCGAGTGGTACACGATGGCCAGATGTGCATGTATAACAGCTACTTCGGCCGTGACAAAGCATTCCAGCCTGTCGAAGGCTATGCCAATGGTAATACCTGGCACTGGCGCATCATCGAAGGTGTCAGCACCGAAGCATATCTTGACCTGTGCGAGGGCGAGCATTGGAAAGTAGGCGAGGATATGCGTTGCGTAGTGCGCAAGGTTGTGCCCAATGCCGGAACCGGGAAGTTGGGCGACTACGAACTGGCTTTTGTGGGGCGCGGCGCCTGCGCCGAGGCTCTCAACAAGCTGAGCGAGGGCGATATTGTCACCGTCAATCAGGGATGGACAACGTATGACACCAATGAAACTCCACGCCTGTATAACTGCATACAAGGTTTGTCCAATATCATCAATGACGGTGTCAATGATGATGCAGGCAATGCCGTGGATTACAATTCCAAAGTGTACTCGCGCACCGGATACGGCTCGTCTGCAGACGGCCGCACTTTGTACGTGATGGTTATAGACAAGTCCACCGACTTCGATTGGGGACCCTCCGCCGGGTGCACCACGGCTGACATGGCCGACATTGCACGCCACCTCGGATGCGTCACCATGTCCGTAGTCGATGCAGGCGGCTCGGCACAGCTCTTTGTGCAAGACCGAGTAGTCAACACCACTACCGAGACAATACCCCGTGCTATCGCCAACGGCATGTTCTGCGTATCCACTGCACCAGAGGATAAAACCGTGACACGCATAGCATTCAACGATGTAGACATCACTGTTCCCACTTACGCCACCATAGTTCCGCGTATTCTCGCCTACAATAAGTACGGCGACCTTGTAGACGAGAACTTCTTTGACGCACAACTGAGCTGTGACGCAGCCATTGGTACTTGCGAGGGCAATGCTTTTATTGCCGGTAGCACTCCCGGTGTGGGCACGCTGACAGCCACTTATGGCGACTGCACCATATCCAAGCAAATAGAATTGGTAAAGGCTGACGTCGCATTAAAGCTTGGCAATATCCTCATTGATGACGTTCGCGAGTATTTGCTCGAAGTTGTCGCCACTGCCGACAGAGAACAATATAATTACGATCCAGGCGAATTCCAATGGGAAGTGGCCGATCGCAGTATTGCCGACATTGATGTGCATGGAATGCTTCGCGGTATCAAGAACGGCACCACCACCATTACCGGTACGCGTGGTGACCTTGAGATTACGGCTACAGTCAACGTGCAGATACCCGAGTCTGATGCCGTATCGCAAGACAGCTGGGACAATTGGAAGCTCTCGGGCTTTGGCGTCAAGAACCTAAATGTGACGGCTGATGGCGACGTGACATTCAATGTCAACAGTTTGCGCAACTCCTATGTGCAGTTCAAGAAAGACTATGACATTTTCAGCTGTCCGGACAGCCTGACAATCAATTTCTATACATCGGCCAAGTTCAATTCGGTAACCTTCTGTGTACGCTCCGCCGGGTCCAAGAATATTAATATAAAAATAGAACCGGCCGAAGGCGACAACTATTTCCAGCCTACCGCTACCGAGGCCAGGGTGACAGGTGCTGACGGCGTGACTCGTCGCTGTCGCATGTATGTCTCGGCCGGAAGCTCGGAGATGCAGATAGTTCTTCCTATGAGCGCCCTGGGCGAGCCGTCTTATGTCGGTATTTATCCCATCAATATGCAGTTCGTTCGTTTCGGTCTGCTTAGCTCGGCTCAGGACAATCTGGGTACGCATACCATGCGTGTAGGACGTCTGGTGGCACATTACAACCGCAATAATGCAGTCGAGGATGTTGCTGTTGACGGCAGCGCAAGTCCTGCGTTGACTATCTGGCCCAACCCGGTTGACGCCGGTGGCAACATTAATGTAGGCGGAGTGTCAGGCATCGTTCGTGCCGACATCTATAGCCTGGCCGGAGCGCGTATATTTTCGACCGGTGATGCAGCGTGCATCAATGCGCCTTCGGTCCCCGGCGTGTACCTGCTGCGTGTCACCGGAGCCGATGGCACTGCCGCTGTAGCCAAACTCGTTGTCCGTTGATACGGATGACGCCCGTTTATCGATAATAGTATGCAATGGGGGTGTGTCGTAATTGGCTTTTACGGCACACCCTCCTTTTTTTCTCCCGCGGT
>ERZ779852.2376-NODE-2376-length-15434-cov-4.580272_pt1 | contig 15434 bp, 14 predicted proteins | sample MGYA00511559_ERZ779852 | MGnify/ENA primary metagenome ERZ779852 (study PRJEB29588, sample SAMEA2157977) | human gut metagenome | biome: human gut; feature: human-associated habitat; material: faeces | place: Denmark | collected 2008/2010 ...
AGCACGTAGCAATTCGGTATCAGAGGGGTCAAAATACCTTTTGACCCCAACATCTTAACATTAGCCGATCATACTGTACTACTGTTTTTCCAGTACTAACTATTGTTATTTCTTTTTTTAGTAATGTATAAACTGCTTGTCCTTTTGTGTAATCCTTCTCTCCTTTTTGGAAAAAGGACCTGCAGAAAAACTGTTTTATTGCTGTCTAAAAGATACTCTATTTTATCAAAGAAGAACATACGATCTTGTATTTCCGGAAAATAACGGCTCTTTTTGATATCTTCCATGCAAATCGTTTTTGAAAGTATTTGATAAAATATCTTCTCACGATTCCCTCTTGCCAGACGGAGATCTCGCAATTTATGTAGTCCAACTAAATGATGAAACTCTGTTGGATCAAAGCGGAGGGTTAATTCTGTTAATCGATTTTTACGTCCTAAAACAATATGGTACTGAACATCCAATAACTGTTCAAAAGCTTCCGCACATTCTAATAAATGATCCATTTTTCATCCCCCTCCTTATGTATAAAAGAAAACCGCCCTGTATAAACAAGACGGTTTTGAGCATTTTCATTCGGTTCATTGACCTACTCCGGTTTGAGGTTTCACTGCACAACCCCTTTTAAAGACTCCGTATAGCAAGGCTTTCCGGTACGCTGCTATCCTTCAACGTCTGGACAAACACACACTGTTGTCTGTCTGATATTATCATTATATAGTGAGGGGAGAATTATGTCAAGAAAATCCTCAATTTTCCCAACTGTCTACTAATCTAATTAGACATGAAAGCATTGAAACCTCGCGGATCCACCTGACAAAATCTACTGAAGAACAGCGAGATACACTGAGGCTTTTAGACCTGTGTGAGCAGATCCGCAGACAAGTGAGTGGTATAGTTATTTTGAAAACGATGTACTAAGATTGTAATGTAGGTTTTCTGCATGAATATATTTATGTTCTCCCGGAATCTTTCTGTGCCTGATTTTGTGAGAAGATTTTTTGTCAGTTGTGCCCAAATTTTTGAGGCGTACGCGGTGCGTACATTGATGAAATTCGGGTGCGACTGGCGGAAAATCGGCCACAAAGGCAGGTGCAGTAAAGACTTCGAGAGGACATTTATTAATATTTCTGATTTCTTTGATAGTTCTTATTATACAGAAAAACCATCTGTTTTAATATTTATCAGATTTCAGAAAATATATATCAGGTTTATTATGTTTTTAGATATATAGCAATAAGGGGTTGCAATAAAAAAGCGTATCCAAAGTTTATATTTTCTCAGGATACGCTTTTATAAGTCGCTAGATTACTATTTTACAGGATATAAACACCATGAGGATCAAAGTCCAGATATGCCTTTTCACCTACTTCATAGATCCGGCGGTTTACAGGATTGTAGTCTGTGATCTGGATCTCCATATCACCTACCATTACCTGGTAATACTGATAGGAACCCATGAAGGTTGACAGTGTAACAGTTCCTTCCAGAAGTCCTTTTTCAGAAAGAACAACTGCTTCCGGACGGAGAACCAGGCTTGCTTCCTCACCGGCAGCCTTCTCACCATAGTTGTTGACTTCGATCTCTTCACCGATTACATCGATCACAGCCTTTTCTCCATTCACAGACTTAACTTTTGCCTTTAAGAAGTTGGCTTCACCAATAAAGTCTGCTACGAAACGGCTCTTTGGATGATAGTAGATCTCTCTTGGAGTACCGATCTGCTCTACTTTACCCTTGCTCATAATAATGATCTTATCAGAAATACTCATTGCCTCTGACTGGTCATGGGTTACGTAGATAGCAGTAATTCCCACCTTCTGCTGGATCTTACGGATCTCAGTACGCATGGTCACACGCAGCTTTGCATCCAGGTTACTTAAAGGCTCATCAAAAAGCAGGACACTTGGTTCGATGACCAGGGCGCGGGCCAGAGCAACTCGCTGCTGCTGTCCACCGGAAAGCTGGTTGGTCATACGGGACTCCATTCCGTCCATTTCTACCAGTTTCAGAATGTTTAAAACTCTCTCTCTGATCTCTTCCTTTGGCACCTTGCGGATCTTTAAGCCATAAGCTACGTTGTCAAATACATTGTAATGTGGCAGCAGAGCGTAGCTCTGGAATACCATTGCAGTATCACGTTTATTTGGTGTCAGGCTGTTGATGGCCTCATCACCTAAGTAGATCTCGCCTTCATCGGGGCTTTCAAAACCTGCGATCATACGCAGTGTAGTCGTTTTTCCGCAGCCGGAAGGTCCCAGTAAGGTAACAAATGTACCTGGTTCAATATCCAGTGTGGTATCCTGGACTGCATAAAACTCTTTTCCTGTTTTAGGATCATTATATATTTTGGAAATATGTTCCAGACGAACACCTTTTTTCTGCTTTTCCATAACCTATTCCTCCGTTTTGATTTTTCTGCTGACTCCGAAGAATTTCATCAGCGTGTTCATGATCAGCACTGCACCGTAGGTAATGATGATCAGTACGGTTGCATAAGCGCAGGCAACACCGTAGTTTCCTTTTTCTGCCTGCTCGTTGATCTGACAGGTGATCAGCAGGAAGTCAGGAGTTACTAACAGGATGATGGCTGAAATAGCGGTAATACTGCGGACAAACGCAGTTACCAGGCCGCTGAAGAAGGAATCCTTAATAAGGGGTAATGTAACAGTCATAAATACTCTTGCTGAGTTTGCACCCATGTCGTAGGCAGACTCTTCAATGGATTTATCGATCTGGCGCAGAGCGGAGATACCGCTTCGTGTACCGGTAGGAAGGCTTCGAACGATAAATACAATGATCAGGATAGCACCGGTTCCATAAAGGCCGCTCATAAAGCCGCTTCGGAACAGACCATTTGCATAACCACGGATATATCCGATACCAAGAACCGTACCAGGTACAGCCATTGCCAACATAGATACGAATTCAATGAAGTTTCTTCCTTTAAAGCGCTTCTTAACAACCAGGTAGGAAATGACCATGGATAAGAACGCAGTAAGAGGAGCTGCGATCAGGGACAGTACGAAGGAGTCTTTAAATGCCTTCAGTCCGCTGGTCTTAAACATGTACTGGAACCATTTAAGGCTTAAGCTGTAATCTCTGCCCCAAAGGGTAAACAGTGCGCCGAAAGGAACCATGATGTACATCAAAAGTACGAAAGCTGCTACCACGCCGCAGAAAATAGTCAGCGGAACGGTTACGCTCTTATCTTCGATAAGCATTCTCATACGGGAAGCTTTACCAGTAAGAGTAGCAGCTGTTTTCTTCTCCAGGTAATATTTCTGGATCAGGAACAGAATAACAGTCAGTGAAAGCAGGACCACAGACATGGCTGCTGCACCGGTGGAGTCGTAAGCACCTGTTACCTGCAGATAAATGGTAGTTGCCAGAGTATCGTAGGAACCACCGATCAGCATCGGGTTTGCAAAGTCTGCTACAGACTCAATAAAGGTTACCAGGAATGCATTTCCAAGACCTGGAAGCAGAAGCGGGAAAGTTACGCTTGTGAATACTTTCCAACGGGTAGCTCCCATATCTCTGGTCGCTTCTTCCAGTGACGGGTCAATGTTCTTTAACAGTCCCTTTAACATCAGATAGCATACAGGGAAGAATGTAAGTGTCTGAACAACGGAGATACCTAACAGTCCGTAAATATTAGAGTCGTAGATACCTAAAAGGGAACGGGTGATGATACCGCTTCGTCCGAACAGCATGATCATGGACAGAGACAGTACGAATGGCGGAGATACAACAGGAAGCATCGATACCAGACCAAATAACTTTTCCAGTATCTTTGTTTTCAATTTAACATATACTTCTACATAAGCAAATAATAAACCAATGGCTGTAGAAGCAAAACCTACGATAAATCCAAGTGTCAGTGTGTTTTTAAACGCATTGCGGAAACGTTCCAGATTTAAAACACGCTTAAATACATCCAGTGTAATGGTTCCCTCTGCATAAAAGCTGTCTACTAACAGCATTAACAGCGGATACAGAATAAACAGCGCCAAAAAAACCAGAAGGACAACAATCATTGAGACCATGATCGGGTCAGCAAAAAATTTCTTCCGTTCCAGCTGTGCACTTTGTTTTCCGGCCATTGCGAGACCCCCTTTTATAATTTACTATGAATTTTACAACCAATTCTGTCTTTGATTTGAAAATGCTGCGCAATGTTTATTCCATTACGCAGCATTTTCTGCTTAGCTTACTTTATATAAGCTTTACTTTCTTTTTAAGAATGACTTTTTGCAGTCCGTCTATTATTCTGATTACTCAGTTAAGAAACGGCTGGAGTCAGCGCCTTCAGATGTGCTTCCTAATGCTTCGAAGAAGTCTTCTACATACTTAGCACTGTTCTCTTTTGCATCTTCAAAGTCATAGTCAATGGTATTGGTCATATCCAGACCGAACTTTTCAGCTTCTTCTGGCTGAGTTGCGTTCTTTAATACCAGGAACTGATAAGAACCATTCTCTTTTGCATGGTCTACACAGTCAGGAGATAATGCATACTCGATCCACAGTTTTGCTGCATTTGGATGAGAAGCGCCCTTTAAGATAGCGGTTGCACCAACTTCGAAGGATGTTCCGTCTTCTGGAACGATCAGCTGGATGTTGTCATATCCCTGAAGGATCTGATAAATACCATCATGTAAGAAACCAATAGCGATTACACACTCGCCAGGGCCAACCATCTTGGAAGGACCGGAACCGGACTTGGTGTACTGGGCAATGTTCTTGTCCAGAGCCTTGAAGTATTCCATAGCTTCGTCATGGCCCTTCATCTGGATCATGGTGTTGATGATCAGTTTAGCAGTACCAGCGGTATTCGGGTTGGACATCATGATCAGGCCCTTGTACTCTTCCTTGGTCAGATCATCCCATGTCTTAGGTGCTTCCAGACCTAAACGCTCCAGCTCTTCTGTATTGACCATGAAGCCCAGGATGCCTTTGTAGATACCATACCAGCAGTTGGTAGGATCTTTGTACTCATCACCGATCAGGTTTACAGCGTTGATCGCGTCATATGGTTCCAGCAGACCAGCTGCAACTGCTTCGTTGTAAGGATCCATGGTTCCGCCGAACCATACATCTGCTGAAGGCTTTCCAGCTTCTTCAGAAACCTTGGTGTAAACTTCTGAAGTAGAAAGTCTCTGGTATTTTGTCTTAATTCCGTAGAGTTTTTCAAAGTTCTGGCAGGCTGCTGATAAGTATTCCTCTTCGCAGGAACCATATACAGTTAATTCGCCCTCAGCCTTAGCTGCTTCGATCAGAGCATCCATATCCCCGCCGGCTGCTTCTGTCTTCTCATCAGCTTTGCTCTCTGCGCTGCTTTCTGCAGCTGCTGCTGTGGTTGTTTCCGGAGCTGCTGTTGTTGCAGCCGGTTTTGAACCGCCACATGCTGTCAGGCCTAACGCCATGGTACAAGCCAGTAACAATGCAAGTTTTTTCTTCATAATAAAAACCCTCCTGTCTTTTCTGTTGACTTAAGTCTACCAGAAATCAGGAGGGGAAAAAACTGTATTTTTTGTTATTTTGTCGTATTTTCTGAACTATGCAGTTCATTATTCGTGCATTTTTGCCACTTTTTCTCAACTACCGGACTCTTTGCGTTCGTTATGAGAACTTTTTCACTACATTTCTTTGATCACGTCTTCCAGTCTCTTAACCATTTCGTCTACATCGCTCTTTTCAATGATCAGCGGCGGAACGAAACGGATAATATTGGAACCTGCACTGATGAGCACCAGCTTCTGCTCTAATAATGCCTTGGATACGATTGGACCTACAGGAACTGTAAATTCCAGACCCTGGATCAGGCCAACACCACGGTGGTCTTTTACCACATCATACTTATCCTTTAAGCCTTCCAGCTTTTCATAGAGATAAGCACCAACTTCCTTTACATGGTCTGCAATGTGGCGTTTTTCAAAAATATCCAGAACTGCGTCTGCTGCAGCTGTTACCAGTGGATTTCCGCCATAGGTAGTTCCATGGTCACCTGGGACCATAGCAGTAGCTGCCTTACCGCAGGCTAAGAATGCACCGATCGGTACACCATTTCCCAAAGCCTTTGCAACGGTCATTACATCTGGTTTTACGCCGTATTTCTGCCATGCAAACATTTCTCCGGAACGTCCCATACCACACTGGATCTCATCTAAGATAAGCAGCAGATCATGTTCATCGCAGAGAGCGCGCACGCCCTTTAAGAATTCTTCTGTTGCAGGATAAATTCCGCCTTCGCCCTGGATAGTCTCCATAATGATAGCGCAGGTCTTGTCTGTAATCTGTGCCTTTACGCTGTCCAGATCATTAAAGTTGGCAAAACGTACACCTGGAAGCAGTGGATTAAACGGAGTTCTGTAATGTGCATTTCCAGTTACAGACAAAGCACCTATACTTCTTCCGTGGAAGGAATGGTTCATGGCAATGATCTCACCAGTCATGTCCACTTCTTTTTCCTCACAGCCATCGCAGCCGTCTCCCATGGTCTCATGAAGTTTATTATAATGATATCTCTTTGCGATCTTTAATGCGCCTTCAATAGCCTCTGTACCGCTGTTGGTAAAGAATACCTTATCCATTCCGGATACCTTTAACAGCTTTTCGCCCGCACTGATAGAAGGCTGGTTATAAAACAGATTGGAGATATGGGTCAGCTTATCCATCTGGGCCTTTACTGCATTTGTATACTCTTCATCACAGTATCCCAGTCCCATAACTGCAATACCTGCACCAAAATCCAGGTATTCATTTCCTTCTGTATCCCACAAGGTTATGCCTTTTCCATGGTCAAATACTACAGGAAACCGGTTATATGTTTTATACAGGACATGTTCTGCCCGATCGATCATTTTCTCATCAGCCATGATAATACCTCACATCTTCCTTTGAATTATAAATAGCAGTACCAATACCTTTATCTGTAAAGATCTCCAGAAGCAGGCAGTGTGGAATACGTCCGTCTAAGATATGTACTCTGGAAACACCATTTTCAATGGCATCAATACAGTTCTGCAGCTTTGGAAGCATGCCGCCGCCTAAGCTTCCGCTGTCTACAAAGGCCTGGGCTTCTTCTACGGTCATTTCAGAAATAAGGGAACTCTTATCCTCAAAATCCTTGTATACGCCTTCTACATCTGTTAAAAAAGCCAGCTTTTCTGCCTTTACAGCTCTTGCAATGGCACAGGCTGCATCATCTGCGTTAATGTTATAGCTTAAGAAATTCTCGTCATATCCAATTGGGCAGATGATCGGAAGGAAATCTTTCTCTAACAGATCATAGATGACCTGAGGATCTACCTCATCTACTTCCCCTACAAAGCCGATATCTCCTCCCTTGGAAAGCTTCTTGTGGCATTTTAACATCATGCCGTCTTTGCCGCTGATGCCTACTGCCTTGATGCCCAGCTCATTTACCAGCTGTACCAGGCTCTTATTGACTTTATTTAATACCATTTCTGCAATTTCCATGGTTGGCTCATCGGTTACACGAAGACCATTGACAAAATGTGGCTCCATGCCTACTTTTCCAACCCAGCGGCTGATCTCCTTGCCGCCGCCGTGTACGATGATCGGTTTAAATCCTACTAATTTCAACAGTACTACGTCCTGGATGACTTTTTTCTTTAATTCTTCGTCTACCATGGCGCTGCCGCCGTATTTTACAACGACGATCTTTCGGTTAAAACGCTGTATGTATGGCAGTGCCTCAATGAGCACCGCTGCTTTTTGCATTGGTTCAAGGTTCATGTTTGGTTCCTCCTGTATGTTTTGTGTACGTCCAAATGTTCATGGGGTATATTTCGGGATGCTTTTTTATTGTGTTTTTTATATCAAAACTGTTTATGAACGGTAATCTGCATTGATCTTTACATAATCAAAGGTCAGGTCGCAGCCCCATGCAGTTGCCTGGGCATCACCCATTTTAATGTCTGCAATGGCGGTAACTTCCGGCTCAGAAAGGATCTTGGTTGCCTCTTCTTCGCTGTAGTCCACTGCAACGCCGTCTTTGATGATCTGCATATGTCCAGCTGCGCTTTCAAAGAACAGATCTACCTTTTCCGGATCAAACTGTGCCCCTGAGTAGCCCATTGCGCAAAGGATACGGCCCCAGTTTGCGTCATGTCCGAAAATAGCTGCCTTTGTCAGGCTGGATGTGATAACAGATTTTGCTAAAACTTTCGCCTGATCCTTCGTTTCTGCGCCTACGATCTTTACTTCAAATAAAGCGGTGCAGCCTTCTCCGTCACCGGCCATTTTCTTAGCCAGAGTTTCGTTGATGTAGTTTAATGCTTCGCAGAATAATGCGTAATCTTCATTTTTCTCTGTAATTTCCTTGTTTCCTGCAAGGCCATTTGCCAGAAGGAGAACGGTATCATTAGTGGAAGTATCACCATCTACAGAAATCATATTGTAGGTATCTTTAATGTCTTCGCTTAATGCTTCCTGAAGCAGTTCTTTGCTGATGGCTGCGTCCGTAGTAACAAAGCTTAACATAGTACACATATTTGGATGGATCATGCCGGAACCTTTGCACATACCGCCAATAGTAACGGTGGTTCCGTTCATGTCGATCTGTACTGCTACCTGCTTGTTCTTTGTATCGGTAGTCATAATAGCCTTGGAAGCCTCGGTGCCTTTCTCCAGGCTGTCACCAAGCAGTGGCACCATAGCCTTTACACCTGCTGCGATCTTGTCGATTGGAAGCTGCATACCGATGACACCGGTAGAAGCAACTAAAACGCCGTCTTCTGCCACGCCTAAGGTTTCTGCTGCAGCCTTTGCCGTCTGTGCGCAGTAGCCCATTCCTTCTTCACCGGTACATGCATTTGCAATACCTGCGTTAATGATCACTGCCTGTGCGTCAGCGCCGCTTGTCACCTGGTTCTTGTCCCATTTTACAGGAGCTGCTTTTACCAGGTTGGTGGTAAAGGTTCCTGCACTTTTACAAGGTTCTTTACTGTAGATCATCGCCATATCCTGACGGTTTTTGTATTTAATGCCTGCTGCTGTAGATGCTGCCATAAAGCCTTTGGCTGCGGTAACGCCGCCTTCGATCATTTTTATCTTTTCGTTCATAATATTATTCCCTCTTTTCTGCTTCGCAACTGTTTGTTTTTCTCTGCGCCACTTTACTTCACAAACCGAATTATATTTTCTTCATTTAAAATAAACTCATAACTGTTAAAATCTTCACGCTCTGTCCAGCCGATGCCCTGCCAGAACGCATTTCCAATGTGGTTGTCTTTAAAGGCCACCAGGGAGATCTTGCTCACTCCCTCTTTCTGCATGGCCTTGATGGCTGCACGTACCATTTTGTAGCCAATTCCATGATGACGGTAGCCGTCTTCCACACATACATGATAGAAACAGCCGGTACGTCCGTCATGTCCGCAGAGGATATTTCCAACGATATGCCCGTTCTGGACTGCCACTACGCTGGTGGTTGGATTTCGCTTTAAGAAGCGTTCCACCCCTTCTCTTGAATCATCAATACTCCGGATACGGAAGCCTGATATCTTCGTCCATAATTTATATACCTGATCGTAATCTTCCATGGTCATTTCCCGAACCAGGATATCCATTGTCCCTGCCATTTTTATTCCTTTCCGGCTGCTTATCTTATGGGAACATCGGGATCTGCTTTAATCCTGTATTCTCTGGAAGACCGAACAGTAAGTTCATGTTCTGGATGGCCTGTCCTGCAGCACCTTTTACCATATTGTCAATTGCGCCCATCATAACGATGCGGTTGGTTCTTGGGTCGATCTTGAAGTTTACATCTGCAAAGTTGCTTCCTTCTACCCAGCGTGTCTGAGGAACTACGTCCTTGTCCAGAACACGTACAAAATATTCATCCTTATAATACTTGTCGTAAGCGGCTCTTACCTCTTCCCAGGTCACTTCTTTTGTAAGGGAAGCATAAGCAGTTACCAGGATGCCTCTGTTCATTGGAACCAGATGAGGGGTGAAGCTGATCACAACCGGCTTTCCTGCTGCATAGGACAGCTGCTCTTCGATCTCCGGTGTATGTCTGTGGGAAGCTACGCCATATGCCTTGATATTTTCATTGACCTCGCAGAAAAGGCTGTCTACTTTCGCGCTTCTGCCTGCGCCGGAGGTACCGGATTTTGCATCAATGATAATGGTGTTTGGATCAATGAGACCTTCTTTTACTAAAGGATAAGTAGATAAGAAGGAACAGGTTGGGAAACATCCCGGATTTGCAATGATCCTTGCATTCTTGATCTTTTCTCTGTTTACTTCCGGAAGTCCGTATACAGCTTCCTTAATATATTCTGGTGATCCGTGGGTCAGCTTGTACCATTTTTCATAAACTGCTACATCTTTAATACGGAAGTCAGCGCTTAAGTCGATGATCTTTACTTTAGAAAGAATCTCTTCGTTTACTAATGTGGAGCAAAGGCCCTGAGGCGTTGCAGTGAAGATTACATCTACCTGGTCAGCCAGTTCCTTTATATTATCATCCATACATTTATCATCTACGATCTTGAACATGTTCTGGTAAATGGAAGCATATTTCTGATCGATATAACTTCTGGAACCATACCATTTGATCTCTACGTCATCTCTCTGCAGCAGCAGTCTTGCCAGTTCCCCGCCTGCATAACCTGTAGATCCGATAATACCTGCTTTTATCATATCCTTACTCTCCTCTGTATATATTTTCATTATTTAGTCATTTTTATAAACTGCAACCTACTACAGTGCTAAAGCCTGTTACCTTATTATAGTTACTTTTTCCTTAATTGAAAAGTGTGTTTTCATAAGGTTTTTTATTTTTTCTCTGTATAAGATTTCATAATTATACATCTGCAATGCATAATATGCAATACTTTTTTGAAATTTCTATTTTAAGGCTTGCATTTTCCTGTATTATGTTGTATATTTATGAAAGCTTAGTGATTAAAACATGATCAAAACAAATATCAAAGCAATTTTCAGGAGGATGTACTGATGAAAGAGAAAGTAGTTTTAGCATATTCAGGCGGTCTGGATACCACCGCTATCATTCCGTGGTTAAAGGAGCATTTCAACTATGATGTTGTTTGCTGCTGTATCGACTGTGGACAGGGAAAAGAATTAGAGGGACTGGAAGAGAGAGCAAAGCTGTCCGGCGCTTCTAAATTATATATTGAAGATTTAGTAGATGATTTCTGCGACAACTACATTATGCCATGTGTAAAGGCAAATGCAGTTTACGAAAATGAATACTTATTAGGTACTTCCATGGCTCGTCCTGCAATCGCAAAGAGACTGGTTGATATCGCACGTAAAGAAGGCGCTGTTGCCATCTGCCACGGTGCTACCGGCAAGGGAAATGACCAGATCCGTTTTGAGCTGTCTATTAAAGCTCTTGCCCCAGACATCAAGATCATCGCTCCATGGCGTATGACTGACGTATGGACCATGCAGTCCCGTGAAGATGAGATCGAATACTGCAAGCAGCACGGCATCGACCTTCCATTTGACCACAGCCACAGCTACAGCCGTGACAGCAACATCTGGCATGTAAGCCACGAAGGTCTGGAACTGGAAGATCCTTCCTTAGAGCCAAACTTCTCCAACATGCTGGTTATGGGTGTCACCCCGGAACAGGCACCAGATGAGGATGAATATGTTACTATGACCTTTGAAAAAGGTGTTCCTACCAGCGTAAACGGCGTTAAGATGAAAGTTTCTGATATTATCCGCAAGTTAAATGAGCTGGGCGGAAAGCATGGTATCGGTATTGTAGATATCGTTGAGAACCGTGTTGTAGGTATGAAGTCCCGTGGCGTTTATGAGACTCCAGGCGGAACTATCTTAATGGCAGCTCACAGACAGCTGGAAGAACTGGTTCTTGACCGTGCTACTATGGAAGTTAAGAAGGATATGGGCAATAAGCTGGCTCAGATCGTTTACGAAGGAAAATGGTTTACTCCTCTTTGCGACGCTGTAAAGGCATTCGTAGAGTCCACCCAGGAATATGTAACCGGTGAAGTTAAGTTCAAACTTTACAAGGGCAACATCATCAAAGCCGGAACCACTTCTCCATACTCCTTATACAGCGAGTCCTTAGCATCCTTCACAACCGGTGACCTTTACGACCACCACGATGCAGACGGCTTCATCACTCTGTTCGGACTTCCATTAAAGGTTCGCGCTATGAAGTTAGCTGAGCTGAAGAAAGAGAATAATCAGAAGTAATTTTACTGTCAGGCAAATGCCATACAGTTGGTCTGAATTGATCTGAATATGAAAATCAATACCCCGGAGCGAGATCTGAATGATCCAATCGCTCCGGGGTATTTTTATGCATCGATCTTATTTTAATTTATTTAATATAAAATGATTTTTCTTAAATTCCAGGATCCCTTCTGCTTTCATTTTTCCCAGTTCACTGGACATGGCGCTGCGGTCTACGCCTAAATAGTCAGCCAGTTCCTGACGGTTATAGGGTATATCAAAGCTGTAGCTGCCTTCCTGTAAAGCTTTGCGTGATAAATAGGAACGCAGTTTATCCCTGGTAGTCTTCTGGGATATATGTTCCAATTTTTCTTCTGCACGGCCTTTGTTTGCACTCATGATCCTGATCAGATTATGGACCATCATGCTGTGAAACGGGCATGCCATCGTGCAGAAAGTAAGGGAACGTTCATAATCTAAAAACAGGACTTCGCTGTTTTCTGCTGCTTTAATACCTACAGGCAATATTTTACTGCCTGCGCTGGCGTAATTTTCACCAAATATCTCTCCCGGCATAATATGGATCGTCTCTTTTTGCTGATGCCAGAAATCTTCCTGAATGATCGCCAGGCGTCCCTTTAAAACAACCATGATATATCCCAGTTCTTCTCCTGCCTGAAAGATCCACTGGTCTTTTTCAAATACTGCCATCTGTCCGTCACAGCATTTGATCAGTGTATACAGCTCTTCTTCCCTGATCCCACTAAATATAGGCATCTTCCCAATACAACTTAATGCTTCTTCCATGTGTCTTTTCCTCGCAGTCTTTCGCTTTTCGTTGTTTTTACAACCTTTTGGTAACATTATATAATGAGTGCAGGAGAAAAACAAGCGGTGCCAAAAAAATCCACCCTGCAACAGCCTCGCAAGGTGGATCTCTCTTTCACTATTTATAATTTAATACTTCATCATCCGGTCAACATCCAGGAAAAATACAATGGCGCCGCCTACCTTTACGCCTTTGGTAACATCTACCATAGTCATTCCATTATATTCGCAAACCTGACGTTCTTCCATTCGTTCTGTACAGCTCTGGCGGATATAATCCAGGATCTCCTCTTCCCGCTCTTTTTCAATGCATACCATCAATGTGATATTTTTCTTATTCAGATACAGTCCTTCTGTACTAAACTTCGTTGCCATCACACGATTGTGGATAAAAGTACTTGAAAGCTTTGGATAATCCTGTTCCTGAACAATAATGATCATCAACTCCATTTTGCTGCACTCCTTTCACGTTTCCGCCTTTTGCGGACGTTTAAGGAATATTATAATCTCAGTAAAATGGATAAGCAAGTTAAGCTTTTGTTATGGCAATTATGACGTTACAGTTGAACTGTAACATTATGACAGTCCGATGACAACGCCAAGGACCACTGCCAGGGAAGCAAATACAACCAGGACTGCCTGGAACTTGATCTGGAACTTTGCCCAACTCCCCCACTCCAGTTTTGCTGCAGCCAATGCGCCTAACAGACAGCCGGAAGTAGGTACGATAAAGTTTGTAAATGCATCACCAAGCTGGAATGCAAGAACAGCTACCTGACGCTCTACGCCTACCAGATCCGCCAAAGGTGCCATGATCGGCATGGTAAGTGCTGCCTGTCCGGAACCGGATACAACGAAGAAGTTGAATACGGACTGGAATACGTACATAAGCCATGCGGAAACTACTGGCGGGAAGTTCTGCATTGCACCGCTAAGGCTGTGGAGAATGGTGTTTAATACAGTTCCGGAGGAAGCATCGGTTCCACCTAAGATAATGATGATACCCTGTGCCATACCTACGCACATTGCTGCACCTAACAGATCAGCTGCACCCTGATTGAATGCTGCCGGGATATCATTTAAGTGCATATCATTCAGACGGAAGATCAGTCCGATCACACCGGCAACCAGACCCATTACGAAGAACTGGGAAGCAATCTCAGGAATATAGTATCCATCTTTTACAACGCCCCAAACAGTCCAGATCATACATACAAGGATATCTAAAAGAACCAGTTTGTGACCTAAAGTAAATGGCTTTTCTTCGTTTTCATTATTTTTAAAATCTTCTCTGTATTCACGGTCAGATTCATATGCAACAGACATGGTCGGATTCTTTTTAACCTTTACTGCATAGCGCATGGTAAATACAATGGTTAAACCGGTAAAGAAGATCCATAACGGAATACGGAACCATGCACCTGACATAACAGGGATACCTGCAACGCCCTGTGCAACTGCCAGACCAAATGGGTTCTGCCAGGAGCTACCGAAACCGATCTGGGTTGCCACGTAACTGCACATGATACCTACAACTGCATCATATCCCATAGCAATGAACATAGGAACCAGGATCATAACAAATGGGATCGCCTCTTCGCCCATTCCAAATACAGCACCGCCTAAGGAGAACAGTGTGATCAGGATCGGGATCAGGATGATCTCTTTACCATTTGTCAGGCTGATAACACGCATGATACCACCTTCAACAGCACCGGTTCTGAGAACGATACCAAAAGCACCGCCCACTACCAGGGTAAATGCGATAATGGCTACGGCTCCGCCGCCCCTGCTTCCTGCAGTCATACCTTCAAATACATAGTTGACGATACCGCCGCGGCCGCCAAAATCTTCAGTACCAAAGATCGGTGCAGCCTGGGTCACCTTGTTGCCGTTTTCATCCAGAATATACTGGAAACTGTCCGGATCAACAACGGTTCTTGTTTTTTCTGATCCATTAACCGTATAGGTGATCTCTTTTGTATCATACTTTCCTAACGGAATGAAACAGGTCAGCAATGCAGCTACCAGGATAACCCCAAAAATGATGATATAAGTATGGGGCATCTGAAACTTTTTCTTCTCCATTTTTTCCTCCAATCTTACCTGGCACAGGAGAATGTACATCAGGTATTTTTCTCTTTGAAACACCCCTTCTCTGCGGCTTAACAGAGGACAGCATTTCCAGTATACAGGCGCATGGTCCGATATACTTGGTATGCTTAAAGACAAAAAAGGGAACCATCAGACACAAACCGACGGTTCCCTTACATCTATACATACCTTCAAAACCACATATTGACTAATGATCATCATTCCGAATACTTTACAACCTTTGTTATCCAACTCTGCGGTGGTCATTCGAAAAATCTTCGATTTTCCTCATGTCATTGGCTTCGCCAATG
>ERZ779852.2377-NODE-2377-length-15431-cov-5.170525_pt1 | contig 15431 bp, 16 predicted proteins | sample MGYA00511559_ERZ779852 | MGnify/ENA primary metagenome ERZ779852 (study PRJEB29588, sample SAMEA2157977) | human gut metagenome | biome: human gut; feature: human-associated habitat; material: faeces | place: Denmark | collected 2008/2010 ...
AGGTGCAGTAAAAATCCCCCGCCGCCCCGCCGATATTCACAAGCTGCCACAGCCACACCGTCGGGAACCATTCCCGGGGCAGGCAGGCGGCCAGCACGGCAAAGACGATCCCCCACACCACCATCGGCGCCAGCGCAATGGCAACATAGGCCGGGCGAGTAAAGTAGGCATCGCTGCCTGCGTAGGCGTAGACCACCTTATAGCCGTAGCGCACCGAGGCGCCGCAGGCTTTCATCACGGCGCCGTGGGTCAGCTCGTGCAGGGCAATGTAGGCGAATATCCCCGCAAGGGCGCCGAGCCGGAGCAACAGCGCAGAAAGCGGGTCCTCCCCGACAATATCCCGCAGCGACCGGCCCCACAGGGCGGGCAGAACCAGCATGATCACACACAGCACAACGGAAAGCCCGTTGACGATCCAAAACTGTTTTTTGTTGTGCACCAGATCGATGGCGGCAGCGGGGGTATGGCAGTAGCCCTGCGGCAGGGCGGCATAGCTTTTCATCAGGTCAATCCTTTCGGGTGGGTTTATTTCATCCGGCGGTGCGGGGGGGGCGGGTCAATCCTTTCGGGCGGCAAGGTCGATGATCTTTTCCAGACGGTGGTTGACGCCGGAGCGGGAAAGGGGCGGGGTCAGCTTTTGCCCCAGCTCCCGCAGGGAGTCAAAGGGATTTTGCAGGCGCAGCTCCGCCAGTGCCCGCAGTTCCTCCGGGAGGGAATCCAATCCCACGGCGTTGATGGCGGCGATCTGCCCGGCGGCCGCCCCGGCGACCTTATCCATATTGGCGGTATCGCAGTTAGAGGCACGGTTGGCGGCGTTGCGGCGCTCCTTCAGAATTTTGGCGTTCATGATCTCCATCGAAGTGAGCGGGCAACCCATAAAGGTGAGCAAATCCTCGATTTGGGAGCTATCGTGCAGGTAGACGATGGCCTGTCCCCTTCTTTGGGTCAGAAGGGGGGTGAAGCCGACATCCTGCAAAAGGGCGATGAGCATCATCAGAAGCTCCTCGCGCGGGACAGCGAATTCCAAATGATACTTTGTTTCGGGATCGGAGAGGGTGCCGCAGGCAAGGAATACGCCGCCTACAAAGGCTCCTGCCCCCTCATCACCGCCCAGCAGCTCAAAGGTGACGCCCTCCGGGTACAGCATGGCAAAGTGATTGTACAGGTCGATGCGGTCCGCCATATCGTCGACAGTCACACGGTAGGCAAGCTGACCGGTGGAGAGCTTTTCCTCCCGCAGGGTAACAGTGCCGCTCATCGGCTTGACGCTTTGCACCAGTTGGGAATAGTACTGCGCAGCGCGGCGCTCCCTGGTCAGCATCTGCATTTTGGAAACCGAAAACTCGCGGGAAAAGACCATCAGTCCAAAGGACTGCTGGTTGGGAAAGTGCTGGCGAACCGCACGGTTGGATAATATTTCGTCTTTGGCGGCGGTGGTAAAGGAGGGCATAATATATTCACTCCGATGACGGATTTTGCAGAACCGGCGGCAAGCCCGCCGGACGGATCATTCGATAAATTTGACTTCACATTCGAGCGTATATCCGGTCTTTTCGCGAACAATACGCTGCACCTCGGCAATGAGTTTTTTGACATCGGCTGCGGTTGCGCCGCCCCGGTTGATGATAAAGCCTGCATGCTTTGTGCTGACCTCGGCGCCGCCGACCGAAAGGCCCTTCAGCCCGCACTGATCTACCAAAGCGGAGGCATAATTGCCGGCAGGGCGCTTAAAGGTGGAGCCTGCACTTCCATATTCCAGCGGCTGCTTTTCACGGCGGCGGGACATATAGTCCTCCATTGCGGCACGGATCGCCGGTTCTTCGGCAGGGGTCAGCGCCAGCACCGCCTCTACAATCACGCAGTCCCGTTCCTCAAAAATGCTGTGGCGGTAGGAAAGCCCCAGCTCTGCGGCAGGAACGGTGCGGTATATGCCCTCCTCATCAAGGAAGGTCACTTCAGTAAGGACGTCCCGCAACTCGCCGCCGTAGGCGCCGGCATTCATGTAAATGCCGCCGCCGAGGGAACCCGGAATCCCATAAGCCCATTCAATGCCGGAAAGCGATTGCTCTGCGGCGGCACGGCAGACGCTGATAAGCGAAGCCCCTGCCCCGCAGCGGAGGGAACTGCCCTCACGGGTGACGGCGGCAAAGCCCTCGCTTAGCTGAATAACGGGACGGGCAATGCCCGCATCGCTGACCAGCAGATTGCTGCCCCTTCCAAGGATAAACGGCGGCTTTCCCGCCGCACGGCAGAGCGAAACGGCGGTTTGCAGCTCCTCCCTTGTATTCGGGCGCAGCAGCAGTGCCTCTCCGCCGATGCCGAAGGTGGTGCGGCGGCTCATGAGCTCATGCTCGGCAAGCGGGATCCCTGCCTGATGAAGCTGTTCCAGTAGGTTCATAACGGTCGCTCCTTTCGCGGGTCAGGCCTGATCTTCGGAAAGGCCAAGCTGCTCCATCAGCTCACGGGCGGAATTATTACCCATGGCACGCTGGCGGTAGTTCATGGTGGCAACCTCGATGATGACGGCAAGGTTACGGCCGGTTTTGACCGGAATAGTGGCGGCAGGCACCTTCATGCCCAAAATAGTAGTCGTTTCCTCCTCCAAGCCAATGCGGTCATAAACCTTTTCGGGATCGTATGGCTCCAGCTGTATCACAAAATTGACGTTGGCGGTATTTTTGACGGAGCCGACGCCGAACAGCCGGCTGACATTGATGATTCCGACCCCACGCAGCTCCATGTAATGACGGATATTATCAGGGGCGGAGCCGACCAGCGTGGTGTTGGAAACACGGCGCACCTCCACGGCGTCATCGGCGATAAGGCGGTGGCCGCGCTTGAGAAGCTCCAGCGCTGTTTCACTTTTGCCGACGCCGGAATCACCGGTGAGCAGTACGCCCTCGCCGTAAATCTCCATCAAAACGCCGTGGACAGTGGTGCGGGGCGCCAGCTCCAAGCTCAGCTTGGCATTGAGCTGCGCCGCCATATGGGTGGTATTTTCCGGCGATTGGAGAAGCGGAACGCTGTACTTCCTTGCCAGCTCCAGAAAAAGCGGACGGAAGGAAAATTCCTGCGTGATAATGACCGCCTTAGGGCTGCGGGACAAAAAGCCCTCCAAACTGCGGCGCAGCGCTTCCGGCGAAAGGGTCTCCAGGTAGGAAAGCTCGGTGCGACCAATCATATTGATCCGCGCCGGAACAAAGCCCTCAAAAAAGCCGGTAAAGGCAAGACCGGGGCGCATCAGCTCAGCATGGCTGACCAGAATCTCCTCCTCGGTCTGCGGGTAATACAGCACCTGCAGGTTCAAATCCCTAATGAGCTTTTCCAATGCTACGGTGTACTGATGTGACATAGGTATTCCTCTCTTTCCGGTAATGGAACGGCGATGGAAGTTGGGGCTGCGGGCGCGTCCGCAGCGGGGAGGGCTGCCCGTCAGGATCAGCACGACGGCAGCGCAGGGCGCGCCCGCCGGTTGAGGAAAGCAGCCATTTTTTCACCGCAAGAAAAAAGCAGGCTTTGCTTGGCGGAATATCGTTGTCTCTTGCTCCGCATAAAGTCATGCAGCTATTGCCTTGTCGGGACTGCCAAGTAAAGACTATACACAATATATTATAATACATTTATCCTCCGGTTACAAACATTATTGCAACTTTTCGGGATAAATTTGTTACGAAAATAACAAATATGCGAAGCGCCCCGTGGCCTACTGGGCACGGAGCGGCAAAAAGCGTGTTTTTTAGCGGTCAGGCAAGAATATCCTGAATATCCCGCAGACCGGTAAGGGTGGTGATGACAATGGCGGAATCACCCGCCTGCAAGGCATCGTTGCCAGATGGAATGATAACCTGTCCGTTGGGACGGGTAATACAACCCACCAACACATTGGGACGAGTGGAAAGCTCCTTGAACGGGACGCCGACAAGCGGCGAATCCGCGGTGATGTGGAATTCCAGTGCCTCAACCTGATTTTCCACCATGCGGTGCAGTGCGATCACTCCTCCGCCGGTGCTGTTTTCCATGGCGCGGACATACTGCAAAATGCGGCTGACGGTGACGACGCTGGTAGAAACGGTACTCTCCACGATGGCAGTCTTATTGATCAGCTCGGTAAAGGAATTGCGGTTGACCTTGGCAACCGAACATTCGACATTATGACAGCGGGCATACATTGCCAGCATAATATTGAGTTCGTCCAGACCGGTAAGTGCCACAAATGCATCGGAGTCGTCCAGCCCCTCCTCTGCCAGCAGGTGAACATCGGTGGCATCGCCGTGAATGACCAGCGTGGTGGGAACCGCCTCGCTGAGATCAACGCAGCGCTGCTCGTCCCGGTCAACAACGCGCACCCGCATCTTCATCTGGCTGAGCTGCTCCGCCAAAAAGCGGGTAATGCGCCCTGCCCCCACAATCATTACATTGCGAGCATGGTCGCGGAATACGCCCAGCGCGCGGAAGAAATTTTCCAGCTCCTGCGGCTTGGCGGTAACGCTGATGCAGTCACCTGCCCCTAACACATAGCTGCCGTCGGGAATGACGACCTCCTCGCCGCGGCGGACGGCGCAGACCAACACCTTGACATGGAGGGAGGAAGCGACATCTTTAAGCGCCATTCCGTCCAGTCGGCTGCCCTGCGGAATGTGGTACTCAACCAACTCCACACGACCTTTGGCAAAGGTCTCCACCTTGGCGACTGCCGGAAAGCGCAGAATACGGGCGATGTCACGGGCTGTTTCCCGTTCCGGATTGATGCAAAGGGAAAGTCCCATCTCCTGCTGCATAAAGCGGATCTGACGCTCATACTCGACGCTGCGCACCCGTGCGATGGTATTCTTTGCCCCCAGTTTTTTGGCGGTCATGCAGGCAAGGATATTGACCTCATCTTCGCTGGTAGCGGCAATGACCAGATCCGCCTGCCCCGCACGCGCCTGCTGCTGAGTGGTATAGGCGGCGCCGTTGCCCTCGATGCCCAAAACGTCCAGCTCGTCTGCCAGTCGCTCCGCCATACCCGGACGATTATCGATTGCAGCAACATCATGTCCCTCTCGGGAGAGATGCTCCGCCAATGCACGCCCAACCTTTCCTATTCCGACAATCACAATCCTCATAATAATTTGCTTCTCCCTTGCAGTATTGGGTGAACCGATACGGCTTTATTTTAACGCCTTCGGCGGCGATTTGCAAGAGGTGGGGAAAATAGCGCCCGCAAGGCAAGCCGCCTGTGGCGGCTTCGACAGCGAAGCTGTCGGCTCCGGCTGCGCCGGAGCGCCCTGCGGGCGCCGGAGCCAATCCGGTGAGTCTATCAATAAGGGCACCAGGGCGCAGGGATTTCTCGACAAACAGGGAAGGACATGCTATAATAAAAAATTAGGAATAAAGGCAAGGGAGGGAATTGCAAATGGCAAACGGCTTTTATGCGGCGGTGTATGCTGCGGTACGCCGTATCCCTGCCGGTCGTGTCTCCACCTACGGACAAATTGCGCTGCTGGCAGGCAGTCCGCGGGCTTCCCGCATCGTGGGCGGGGCGCTGCACCGCAATCCGGACCCCACCAATACGCCCTGTCATCGTGTGGTATTCCACGATGGCAGCTTGGCACCGGGTTTTGCCTTTGGCGGAGCAGGGGCGCAGCGGGCGCTGCTGGAGGCTGAGGGAATCACCTTTCTGCCGGACGGACGGGTGGATATGTCCCGCCACCTTTGGGCGGGCGAAAACGAAATGCAGTAACAAAGCAAGGAGAGTAGTATGAGATTTTTTGCACTGACAGCAACCACCGCTGACCTGCCGGATGTGCCGGATATCCATGAATCACTGACGGCAATTCAAAAATTTGTAAAAAGCGCCTCGCCGGTGGTGCTGAGCGCGCTGTGGCATATTGTGCTGGCACTTATCATTTTCTTTGTTGGGCGGTGGCTCATCGAGCATTTTTTGAGCCGCGTGGCGCTCCTGGACAACAAGACGAAAATAGACCCCGGTGTGGCAAAATTTGTGCGCTCACTGGTGCGGGTGGGGCTGTGGGCGCTGCTCATCTATTTCATTGCAGATTTTCTGGGAGTGCCGACAGCGAGCTTCGTGGCGCTGCTCGGCTCCATTGGCGTAACAGTCGGTCTGGCACTGCAGGGGAGTCTTTCCAACTTTGCAGGTGGGCTGATCATCATGTTCCTGCACCCTTTTAAAACCGGCGACTACATCAAGACCGCTTCGGACATTGAAGGAACTGTGGTGGAGATCGGGCTGTTCTTCACCACACTGCGCATGGCTGACAACAAAATCATCACCATTCCCAATGGCAGTCTTTCTGCCGGGAATATCACCAACTATAATGTGCTGCCGGTACGCCGGCTTGCCACAACGGTGGGAATTGCCTACGAAGCCGATACTGCACGCGCCATCGCCCTGCTGACCGAGCTGATAAAAAGCCGCAAGCCGCTGGTAAATCCCGAAAAGGCACTGGTATATGTGAAGGAGTTGGGAGAAAGCAGCGTGGTGCTGGGACTGCACTACTGGGTAAAGACCTCAGACTATTGGGACGAGGCTTGGAGCATCAATCAGGCGATTAAAGAAACTCTGGACAAAAGCGGGATCTCTATTCCCTTTAACCAGCTTGATGTTCATGTAATCCGGTAAGCTGCCCCCCGTTCCGCCAATTTTGCAACACAAAGGATAAGCAAAAAAACTATGAAAATTCTGAAGCAATCTGCTATTATTGCCGCGGTGTGCGCTGCGGCGGAGCTTATCAAATATTTTCTGCCTCTGCCCATTCCTGCCAGTGTGTACGGACTTCTTTTGATGCTGGCGGCATTGCTGACGGGGGGAATCCGTCCGGAACAGATCGAAACAACGGCGGACTTCCTCATTACCATTATGCCGGTGCTGTTTGTCGCACCCACCATTGCGCTGGTGGCGCGGTTGGATCGGCTGGCATCTCTTGCCGTGCCGCTTTTGCTGGTTGCTACCATCGGAACCGTTCTGGTGATCGGCTTGAGCGGCAAAGCGGCGCAGGCGGTAGGCAAGCGGGAAGAAAAAAAGCGTAGGGAGGGCAAGAGCCATGAATGACTACATTGCCTTTTCCGCCTACTTTGGCGCAGCGCTGACTCTTTTGGTCTATGTGCTTGCCAATGTCATCGGCAGGCGGCTGAACCACCCGCTGGCAAATCCCATGCTGATCTGTCTGGTGCTGATGATCGTCCTGCTGTTGGTACTGGACATTGACTATGACGCCTACAACCAAAGTGCCCAATACCTCACCTACCTGCTGACCCCTGCCACAGCCTGCCTGGCACTGCCGCTGTACCGGCAGATCCAGAAGCTGCGGGAATATCCGTTGGCAATCGTCGCCGGCATTGTGAGCGGCGTCGTGGTGAACGCCCTGTGCGTTACGGTGGTAGCACTTCTGTTTCGACTGGGGCACAGCGACTATGTAACGCTGCTGCCGAAATCGGTGACGGGAGCAGTGGGTATGCCGTTGGCGGAGGAACTGGGCGGCATCGGCGGTATTACTATGACTGCCATCTCGGTAACAGGGCTGCTTGGCAATATGATCGGCCCGCAGGTGCTGCGGCTGTTCCGGGTGAGCGACCGCGTGGCACAGGGGGTCGCGCTGGGCTGCGGCAGCCATGCCTTTGGCACCGTACGTGCACTGGAGCTGGGGGAGGTAGAGGGTGCGATGGCAAGCCTTTCGCTGGTGATCACCGCTCTGTTGACGGTGGTAATCGCCCCGCTTTTAGGCAATCTGCTTTGATATTTTGCGCTGATTTTACCCATATTCTCTCTATCGTTTGTGAAAAAGTCACAATCCGTCTTTTAAGCGGTGCCGCCGCTAAAGGCGGTTGTTAATCCTTTGACAAAATATTACCTGAAAACTGCTGAATTCAACGCCATTTTGCCTTGTGCGAGATGGCGTTCTTTTTAAGCAAAAAACTCAAAACTTTGGTCATTTTTTGGGCAATGTGTCTGTCCCAACACCTTGACAAAGGCCCCATTTTTCGGTATTATTTGATAGACACTTTATCGTGAATTCACAAGGAGGCTAAAAACAAATGGAGAAACTTCTCGTTCTCTTGACTTTCCTCGGCTCCATCGTCGCGCTGATGTTCGCTCTCATCACCGCGAAGAAGGTTTTAAAGTTTGAGGAAGGCACCCCGCTGATGCAAAAAATCTCTGCATCTATCCGCGAAGGCGCTAATGCTTATCTGAAGCGCCAGTACACCATCGTAGCCATTTTCTTTGCCTGCATGTTTGTTATTCTGTGCGCCATGGCTGCCTTTGGTTTGCTCACCTGGTTCGTTCCCTTTGCATTTATTACCGGCGGCTTTTTCTCCGGTCTTTCCGGCTTCATCGGCATGCGCATTGCCACCAAAGCCAACTGCCGCACCGCCAATGCCTGCCGCACCGGTTTGAACCGCGGTCTGCGTGTGGCGTTCTCCGCCGGTTCCGTTATGGGCTTTACCGTAGTCGGTCTGGGTCTTCTGGATATTTCCATCTGGTTCACTCTGCTGAAGTTTGTCTTTAAGCTGGCACCCTCTGAGATTACCAGCGCAATGCTGACCTTTGGTATGGGCGCTTCCTCCATGGCGCTGTTTGCCCGTGTCGGCGGTGGTATCTACACCAAGGCTGCCGATGTCGGCGCTGACCTGGTAGGTAAGGTAGAAGCCGGTATCCCCGAGGACGACCCCCGCAATCCCGCCGTTATTGCCGATAATGTAGGCGACAATGTAGGCGACGTTGCCGGTATGGGCGCAGACCTTTATGAGAGCTATGTCGGCTCCATCATCTCTGCCTCTGCACTGGGTGTTGCCGCTTTCGGCGGTGAGCTGAAGGCAATGGCACTGCCTATGATCATGGCTGCGTTGGGCATTCTTGCCTCCATCATCGGTACCTTCTTTGTGCGCACCGGTGAGTCCACCGACCAGCGCACTCTGCTTTCTGCACTGCGCCGCGGCACCAACCTGAGTGCCCTGCTGATTGCTGTTGCCGCTTTCTTCCTGGTTCGCGGCGTTCTGGGTGTTGAATACACCGGTATCTACTTTGCGATTCTTGCCGGTCTGGTTGCCGGCGTGCTCATCGGTGCTTCCACCGAGTACTTCACCAGTGATACCTATAAGCCCACGCAGGGGCTTGCCGATACTGCACTGACCGGCTCTGCCACCATCATGATCGGCGGTCTGGGTCTGGGTATGCTTTCCACCATTCTGCCCATCGTTATTGTTGCCGTGTGCATTTTGATTGCCTATTATGTTTCCGGCGGCAGCAGCTCCACTGCTATGGGTCTTTACGGCATTGCGCTTGCTGCGGTAGGTATGCTGGCTACCCTTGGTATCACTCTGGCAACCGATGCCTATGGTCCTGTTGCTGATAACGCCGGCGGCATCGCCGAAATGGCAGGTCTGGAGCCTGAGGTTCGCGAGCGTACCGATGCGTTGGATTCCCTGGGCAACACCACTGCCGCTACCGGCAAGGGCTTCGCCATCGGCTCTGCCGCCCTCACCGCTCTGGCTCTCATTGCTTCCTACATCGAAAAGGTTCAGGAGGTCGGTGCTGCCGTTACCTTCAATGACTTCTCGGTGATGACTCCCGTTGTTCTGGTTGGTCTGTTCATTGGTGCCTGCCTGCCCTTTGTATTCGCAGCACTCACCATGCAGTCCGTTGGTCGTGCGGCGCAGTCCGTCGTGGTCGAGGTTCGCCGTCAGTTCAAGGAGATCGTCGGCTTGATGGACGGCAAGGCTGATGCGGACTATGCTCGCTGCGTTGATCTGTGCACCAAGGCCTCTCTGCACGAGATGATCCTGCCCACCGTTGTCGGCATTGTAACTCCCATCGTAGTCGGTATGATCCTCGGCTACAAGGGCGTTGTGGGTATGCTGGCGGGTGCTACCGTTTCCGGCTTCCTGCTCGCCATCTTCATGGCAAACTCCGGCGGTGCCTGGGATAATGCCAAGAAGTACATCGAGAGTGGCGTACACGGCGGCAAGGGCAGCGATGCCCACAAGGCTGCTGTCGTAGGCGATACCGTAGGCGATCCCTTCAAGGATACCTCCGGCCCCGCAATCAACATTCTCATCAAGCTGCTGTCGATGGTTTCCATCGTATTTGCCGCGCTGGTAGTTAACTTCTCTATCATTAAGTAAGAGAACACGATAAACTGAAAATTTCCCCGCAGGCTTTTGAGTCTGCGGGGATTTTTTTACATGGCTGCAATAAATTCCCCTTCTTTTGACACTATATTGATGAAGAATATTCCAAAGGAGAATTTTATATGAAAATCAAAACGCTCATTGCATTGACGCTGTGCTGCCTGCTGGCGGCGGGACTAGCCGCCTGCGGCGAAACGCCTGTCCCCACGCCAGACCCCGATCCCGATCCCGGTTCGGCAATCGGCGGGAACACCCAGATCCCGAACCCGAGAGTCCCCTATGAAAATGACGAGTTCCCCGATTTTAAGCTGGTCGGCTACCCCGACCGGGACGGCATGAAGCCCACCGGGTTCTGTCTCATCGGCGGCACCATCGGGGAGATCTCCTATGAAACCGCCACCCTGCGCTGCGCCGCCGATACCGGCGAGGGCGAGGATCTTTCCGGCGTTTACTACCCCGATGCCGAGGAGAGCGAGCTTTCGGTGGGACACAGCTACTGCAACGGCATTATCACCGTCACCGTGAAGGAGCACAGCGAGGGCACCGTGGCGTTGTGGAAAAGCTGCGAGGGGGATTTTGTCTATTCCCTGTGGCTGCCCAGCCAAACCGGTGACGCCGCAAAGGCGCTGGTGAAGGAATTTGCCGCCGGGGTGTATGCCGTAATGCCCGGCGGGGAGACCCCGATCGGCCATGTGCTGGGCACCGAAAAGGAGCTGACCCGCTGGCGGGAGGTCATTCATGCCGGTAACATTGCCAAGGTGACCGCCAAGGATCACACCATGACTGAGCCGACGGAACTGCCCACTGAAACTGCCGAGCGAATGATAAAGGCACTAGCGGACAGCGAAAGTGCGCTGAAACTCTTTGAAAAGCCGGAAAACCCCGCTACGGGCGGCGCACTGAACCTGACCGCCTATGACGCGGAGGGAAATGTGCTGTTTACCGCCTGCTATAATGGCTGGCTGGTGGTGACCTTTGGACAGGAAACGGCCAATTACATCTTTGATGCCAGCGACTGCGGACTGGAGAGCGGTCTTGCCATCGAATAGCCTGCAACATATGAAAAAGCCCTGATCCTCATCGGATCGGGGCATTTTTTCATTTGGGATTCATTCGGCGGCTTCAGCTTCTGCCACCCGACGATGGATATAATCCCTGACTTCGTCCTTGGGGATCTCCAGCGCTACGGAAAGCTCGCCGTGCAAAAGCTCCTCCGCCAGCTTCATATAGCGGTCGTCCAGTTGACTGACACGTCGTCCCGCAGCTTCTGCCTCCCGCTTTTTATGATACACCGATTTGATGATCTCGACCAGATCGGTGGTGCTGTGGGTGCCGATGATGCTGCGATAGTGCTCTGAAAGCTCCTGCAAACGACCGGTGTGGAATGGCTCTACGCTGATGGTTGGAATCAGGGCAACCAGCTCCTCCGCCTCCTCACGGCTCATTACAGGCCGCATAAAGACCTTGGGCTGCTCCACGGGACAATAGATCGTGCCGTTTTGGAACAGCGGACGCAGGACATAATATTTCGTCCCGCGCGGCATTCCGGGCAGATTCGGCGTGGTATAGTCCATAACCTCACAGACGCCGGTATTGCCGTACATGATCTTTGTTCCTTTTGCAAACACTTTGGTGCCCTCCTCCTCTTTTACTATATATAGTATAGCACATTTCGGCACAGAATGTAAGGGGGAAATTGCGAAAGACAGCGAAACCCGCCCTTTGAAAGCTCAAAAGGCGGGTTCGGGCGAGAAAATGTCGTTTTATTCGGTAGTGTAATTATCAAAGTAGCCTTGAATGTAAATGATGGGAGTCCCTTTATCGCCGCTGCCGCTGGTCAGATCGCACAGGGAGCCGATCAGATCGGTGAGGTTGCGGGGGGTCGTACCCTCTGAGACCATCTGACCCACCAAACTGGTGGCGTCCTTTTCCTTAATACGGCGGCTGACTGCCTCCTGCAGGGCAGAACCGGAAAGATCGCCGAAATCGTGATCGGCAAGGTACTTAAGCTTCAACTCATTGGGGGTGCCAATGAGTCCCTTGGTGTAGCCGGGGGCAACAACCGGATCGGCAAGCTCCCAGATCTTGCCTGCCGGATCCTTAAAGGCACCATCGCCATAAACCATTGCTTCAATACAGCGCCCGGTGGCTTCACTCATCATCTGACCAATGCGCTCTGCGACCAGCATGGCGTCACGGGGGAACAGCTTAACGCGGTTCTCGTCCGCCTTATTGGAACCGAGCAAACCGTACTGGGGGTTGTAGCCGCTGCCCTCCACAGGAGCGGTCATCAGATCGTCCAGCCCCAGTACTGTGCGGGCGCCGGCAGCCTGCAGCAAACGTTTGCTGCGGGCGCGGGTGTGAATATCACAGGTGATAACGGTATCGGTGTAGTCCAGAATCGTCTGCACGCGGTTGGCAAAGATGACCTCGACCTCGGCGCCGGCTTCCCGAATGAGATTGGAGTAGTAATCTACATAGTCCACGCCGGTGAAGGGGTGAACCACCGACCCGAATTCGGTTCGAAAACGCTCCAGCGAAAGGACATCTTTCCATGGGTCAATCCCCTTTTCGTCCAGAAGGTCCATACTGATAAGGTGATTGCCAACCTCATCGGAGGGATAACTGAGCATGAGAACGACTTTTTCGCAGCCTGCAGCAATGCCGGACAGCAGCACTGAGAAACGGTTGCGGCTGAGAATGGGAAAGGTGACGCCTACGGTCTTGCCTCCGGTGCGTGCTCTGACATCGGCAGCGATCTGCTCCACCGTGGCATAGTTCCCCTGTGTGCGGGCAACCACCGATTCGGTGATGGCGACAACATCTTTATCGTGCGGTTCCACGCCGTTTTCCTTCAGCGCCTTCAAAACGGTATCCACCGTGCCCTTTACAACATCGTCACCCTCCCGAAAAATGGGAGCACGCACCCCGCGGACGACCGTACCAAACATTCTGCTCATGGCATTATTCTCCTTTACCGTCATTTATTCCAATCAAAAATAAGAACTTGCTTTTTGCAACATTCCCAGTATAATAGAAGTATACATATAAGTAAAGTATATATTTCTAATGTGAAACATAAGTAAAACAGATGTGAAAGGAATTCCTCTCTATGGCAGTCAAATTGGAGCTTTACCGCATTTTTCGCACGGTGGCAGAGGAGGAAAGCATCTCCGCCGCCGCCAAGACGCTGTTCATTTCGCAATCGGCGGTCAGCCAGTCCATTCATCAGCTGGAAGAGCAGCTGCAGGTACGGCTGTTTTCCCGTCAGCCTCGCGGCGTGACCCTGACCGGTGAGGGGCGGGTGCTGTATGACTATGTGCGCAGCGCCATCAGTCTGATCGAAACGGGAGAGGAAAAGCTGCAGCAGACGCGCGAACTGATGATGGGTGAGCTGGTCATCGGGGCAAGCGACACTGTAACCCGCAGCCTGCTGCTTCCCTATTTGCAGCAGTTTCATCGGGCGTACCCTGCCATTCGGCTGAAGGTGCTGAACGGCACCAGCTATGAGGCGCTGCAGATGCTGCGCGCGGGGCAGGTAGATCTTGCCTTTGCCAGCACCCCGCAGGAGACCGGCAACCTGCGAATGTGTCGTTGCATGGCACTTCATAATGTGTTTGTGGTGGGACGAGACTATCCCTGTGAATCCGACCGTGCCTATACGCTGGCGGAGCTTTCCCACTTCCCGCTGATGCTGCTGGAGCGTAAATCCAGCGCACGGCGCTTTTTGGAGCGTTTTTTTACCCGCAACGGCATCACCCTAAAGCCGGAGATCGAACTGTGCAGCCATGAACTGCTGGTCGACCTTGCAGCCATTGGTCTGGGGGTGGCGTGCGTAACACGCGAATTCGCCCTGCCATCGCTGGAGGCGGGGACGATCCGTGAGCTGCGGACGGTGCCGGAGATCCCCGAACGGAGCCTTTCGGTGTGCACTCTGCAGGACGTGGCGCCCAGCCCCGCGGCAGAGGAATTTTTGCGGTTCTGGGCATGATAAAATCCCACGGTTTGCAGATCTGTCTACCGTAGGATCTTTCTCTTTTTATGTGGCGTACAGCACCGCCGTCGCAGCACCCAGCAGGGCGCCTGCCGCCACCTGCAATGGGGTATGCCCCAACAGCTCCTCCAGCATTTCCTCCGGTGGGGCGTCATTCCGCTCCAACAGCAGCTCATTAATGGTGCGGGCGTGCTTCCCTGCCTGCCAGCGAACGCCCATGGCATCGTGCATGACAATGATGGCAAGCACCGTACTGACAGCGAATGCACCGGAAGTCGCTCCATACCGCAGCAGGGCAGCCGTTGCCAGCGCCACAACGGTGGCAGCGTGACCGCTGGGCATTCCGCCGTCGCCGGTCAGCCGGTGCCAATCCAGTCGGTGATGGGCAAGAAGCTCGATAAACAGCTTGCAAAGCTGCGCCGCCGCCCATGCCAGCACAGCCGACATCAGGCAGGTGTTGCGCCAAAATGCAGCGATAGGCTCTCCCCCCATCTTCTATCCTATATCACAATACCGCCGTTCGGGCTTAAAACCTGTCCGGTGAAGTAGTGTGCGTCCTCCCCTGCCAAAAATGCGATGGCTGCCGCCGCTTCCTCCGGCGTACCCATGCGCCCCAATGGAATCTCCTCCTCCAGCAGCCGGCGCTCCTCGGCGGTCAGGTGGGCATTCATTTCGGTATCGATCGCACCGGGGGCAACACAGTTGACGGTAATGCCGCTGGGCGCCAACTCCTTTGCAAGTGCCTGTGTAAAGCCGATGACCGCCGCCTTGGAGGCGGAATAATGCACCTCGCAGGAGGCGCCGCACAGTCCCCAGATGGAGGAAACATTGATAATGGTACCACTGTGCTGCTGTACCAAATAGGGAACCGCCGCACGGCAGCAGTGATAGATTCCATCGACATTGGCAGCGAACATTTTCCGCCAGTCCTCCGGCGTAATGTCTGTAAACAGCTTGATTTGAGAAATGCCGGCATTATTGACCAGAATGTCCAAATGCCCATATTCTCTTACCGCAAAGTCGATAAGAGCTTTTGCCTCATCAGGCTTGGTAATATCCGCCCCAAAGGTGCACGCTTCGTAACCGCTGTTCCACAGTTCCTCACGCAGGTTTTCCGCTCTTTGTTTCCCACAGCAGTAGCCCAGCACCACATAGCAGCCCTGTGCCGCCAGACGGCGTGCCGCAGCAGCGCCGATCCCGCCTGACGCGCCGGTAATAACCGCAACCTTGCTCATGATATCTCCCTCCGGTGTCAGCTCCGCAGTACCGCAGGAGCGGCTCCGCCGCCCGACCCTGCGGGTCGGGTCCC
>ERZ779852.2379-NODE-2379-length-15428-cov-4.012034_pt1 | contig 15428 bp, 16 predicted proteins | sample MGYA00511559_ERZ779852 | MGnify/ENA primary metagenome ERZ779852 (study PRJEB29588, sample SAMEA2157977) | human gut metagenome | biome: human gut; feature: human-associated habitat; material: faeces | place: Denmark | collected 2008/2010 ...
GGCTCACGCGGCATCGGGGCCGCAGCCGTGCGCGCGTTTTCTGCGCGCGGCGATCAGGTCGCATTTCTCTATGAAAAGGAAGTCGAACAGGCGGCGGCCGTCGCCGCGGAGACGGGCGCGCTTGCTATCCGCTGCGATGTGTCGGACGAGGCGGCGGTGAACGCTGCGTTTGCGCAGCTTTCTGGTACGGATATCCTCATCAATAACGCCGGGATCGCGGATTATGATCTCATCAATGTGATCACGCCCGAGCGGTGGCGCCGGCTGTTCGCCGTCAACGTGGACGGCGCGTTCTACTGCATCCGCGCAGCCCTCCCCCATATGCTGCGGCAGCAGTCCGGCTGCATCCTCAACGTCAGTTCCATGTGGGGACAGGTCGGTGCGTCGTGCGAGGCAGCGTATTCGGCGACGAAGGGCGCGATTCTGGCTTTGACCAAAGCGCTGGCGCAGGAACTGGGGCCGTCCGGTATCCGCGTGAACGCCGTCGCGCCGGGCGTCATTCAGACCGACATGTGCGCGCATGTAGACCCCGCCGTCATGGAGAGCCTGCGGCAGCAGACGCCCATCGAGCGGCTGGGCACGCCGGAGGATATCGCGCGGGCGATGGTCTATCTGGCAGATGCCGCGTTTATTACCGGGCAGGTCCTGCCCGTCAATGGAGGATTCGTCATTACCTGAACTTGCTTTTACAAAGGAGGAACCCATGAAACGCTTCTTGCACAGACTCCCGCTCCTGTTCGTCGTTCTTCTGCTGCTGACCACAGCGGTTTTCGCCGACATGGGCCCCAAGCCGCAGCTTACCGTCGTCGTGGAACACGCGCCGTCAGAACTGTATTATCTCGACCTGCTTGCAGAGGGCGAATACGAGTACGACCCTGACTTCGCCATGGATGAAACCGATCTTGACCCCGAGCTGCTGGCCGCATTCCGCGCCGCGATCCCTGACGGCTGGCACGCCTGCATCGCCGAGGGCACAACCGGCGCTCCGATCTGGGGGAAACTCACCGGCGACCCTGCCGGACCCACGAATTATCACAGCTTCCGCTATTACGGCGTCCCAGAGACATACCGCATTCTGATCGTCACGGCCTCCGGCGAGACGTTTTTGTCGGACGTACTGACACGCAGGACGCTCCAGTCCTCTGTCACGGTCGATTGGGTGGCGAAGACGGCGAAGCCGCCGCTGCAGTCCGAAGGGTATCTGCTGCAATTCGCCGCGACGTTTGTGCCGACGATTTTGATCGAACTTGTGATCCTGCTGCTGTTCGGATTCAAGCTGAAAGAGAACTGGAAGCCGTTCCTGCTCGTCAATCTTGTGACGCAGGGGCTGCTGCACGGATATTTTGCGCTGTTCGCCGTCAACAACGGCGTCGGGCCGTGGTATTTCATGCTCTTTATCCCGGCGGAGTTGGTGATTGCACTGCTCGAGGCATTTATCTACCGCGCCGCACTCAAGGGCCGGTCAAAGCGCCGTGCGTTCCTCTGCGGCCTGTGCGCCAACGTCTGCTCAGCCGCGCTCGGCTATTTCCTTGCAGAGCCGGTCTGGCGATTTGTTGTATCGATCAGCTGAGGTGCAGATGAAAAGCCTCCTCTTGCCGTGCCCCGCACGGTAAGGGGAGGTGGCATTTTCGAGGAAAATGACGGAGGGGATTTGTTGCAAAGTTCAGAGTTCTCCGAAATTTGCAGCGTTCGAATCCCCTCAGGCCCGTTGGGCCAGCTCCCCTTGTGCCCAAGGGGAGCCTTTCGTGCGTGTGAATTTGCCGAAGATTTTCGTAAAACGCTGCTTTCTGCCGGGCGGACAGCGTCGTCCGCCCCTATGGAGCAGGCATATATCCGGACTTTTTGACAGACTGACAAAAATTCAATGCAGAAAGCCGGATTTTTGGGGTGAATCTGCCATTGACATTTTCTGACCCGCTGTATATAATGGCTCCAGAAATCAGGAAAGGAGCCGACACGCGATGAAAAAGCTGTTTATGACCGCTATGATGATGCCCATGTGCATGCGCCGCATGTGCATGTTTTCGCGTACCCAAAAATCGGCTCGCTTTGTTTCATAAATTTCCATATTGGCAGACAATCCGCCAATTCCGGAGCTGAGAAACGATGTGAGTTTCCCGGCTCTTTTTATTTGTCTCAGAAAACCTATTAAAACACTGTGGAAGGGGCTTTCCCATGATCGAGCTGAAACACCTCGGCAAAATCTATTCCTCGGCCTCCGGCAGCGTGGAAGCGCTGAAGGATGTGAATCTGACTATCGCGGACGGCGAGATCTTCGGCATTATCGGCCTGTCCGGAGCGGGCAAATCGACGCTTGTGCGCTGCATCAACCTGCTCGAGCGCCCGACCTCCGGAGAGGTCTGGGTAGACGGTCGGAATCTGACGACGCTCAGCCAGAAGGACCTTCTGCAGGTTCGCCGTCAGATCGGTATGATCTTCCAAAGCTTCAATTTGCTTGAGCAGCGCACGGTTCTGCGCAACGTCTGCTTCCCGCTTGAGATCTCCGGTACGCCGAAGGCGGAGGCAAAGAAGCGCGCGGAGGAACTTCTGAAGGTCGTGGGCCTTGCTGACAAGGCTGCAAGCTTCCCCTCGCAGCTTTCCGGCGGACAAAAGCAGCGCGTTGCCATCGCCCGCGCACTGGCAACCAATCCCCGATATCTGCTGTGCGACGAAGCGACCAGCGCCCTTGACCCCAACACAACGCGCTCCATTCTCGAACTGCTGCGCGAGATCAACAAGTCTCTCGGCGTGACGATCATCGTCATTACACACGAGATGAAGGTCATCGACCAGATCTGCGACCGGGTGGCGGTGATCGACCACAGCTCCATCGCCATCACCTTGAGCCACATCAGTCCGTGAACGTCGGTATTATGAGACGCCAGCTCCGAGTGCTCCACCACCCGTCGGCAGCCACGCGGTGCGGCTACCATGTTGCGCACCACTGGCGCACTGATGTAGAGCACGTCGGGATGCAGACGGGCTACGATGGCGCTCTTGGTCCTTATCTCGTCTGTCGCCGAGTGCTGCCGGAAGAACACCAGCTCTGTGGCGTCACCACACTCCAATGCTGCGCGTTGGCGGTTCTCGGCGGTGTCTTCCAGGACTACCGCCACCTTCCATCCCAGTCCGTCGAGCGGACGCGCCATGCCCAGCGCGCGCTTGGCGGTGGCGTTGACGCGTATGTCGCCTGTGGTGACAAAACATATCTTAGGTTGCATAATCACTCTGTTGTCTGCAAGCAAAGTTATCTCTTTTCTCCCTCTCTGCCAAGCATCTCCCCGACTATTTTGTCGATAGCGGCGATATTTCTCTGCCCGCCTATGGGTGAGCCCGACGCGCAGAGGGGTGGGGCAAAGGCGTCGGAAAGCACTTTTTTGACCCCTTGCAGACTACTTTTTTGCCTCTCAGTGCCTCTATCTCAGGATTTATGGTTAATTTTGCAGTCTATTTTGGATGTAACTATGCACAAAGCAGGATTTGTAAATATCGTAGGCAACCCCAACGTGGGTAAATCTACGCTGATGAACCAGCTCGTAGGCGAGCGCATCAGTATCGCCACCTTCAAGGCCCAGACCACCCGTCACCGCATCATGGGCATCGTCAACGACGACGACTGCCAGATAGTCTTCTCTGATACTCCCGGAGTGCTCAAGCCCAACTACAAGATGCAGGAGATGATGCTGGCCTTCTCGGAGTCGGCCCTTGCCGATGCCGACGTGCTGCTCTATGTCACCGACGTGGTGGAAAACCCCGAGAAGAACGCCGATTTCCTCGCCAAGGTGGCCAAGATGACCATACCCGTGCTGCTGCTCATCAACAAGATAGACCAGAGCGACCAGAAGACCCTCGGCGACATCGTGGAGCGCTGGCACGCGCTGCTGCCCAATGCAGAGATACTGCCCGTGTCGGCCAAAAACAAGTTTGGCACCGCCCCGCTGATGAAGCGCATCAAAGAACTGCTGCCCGAGTCGCCCGCCTATTTCGGCAAAGACCAGCTCACCGACAAGCCCGCCCGCTTCTTTGTCTCCGAAATCATCCGCGAGAAGATTCTCCTGTATTATGACAAGGAGATACCCTACTCAGTAGAGGTCGCAGTGGAGCGATTCAAGGAGACCGACACCAATATACATATCAATGCCGTCATCTATGTGGAGCGCGACTCACAGAAAGGCATCGTAATCGGGCATCAGGGCGTGGCGCTCAAGAAGGTAAGCAGCGAGGCGCGCAAGGCCCTGGAGAAGTTCTTCGACAAGAAAATCTTCCTCGAGGTCTTTGTCAAGGTCGACAAGGACTGGCGCAACTCCCAGCGCGAACTGAACAACTTCGGGTATAACCCCGAATAATATATCACTCCCCCCTGATGAGACGTAGGGGGTACTCTCGCCGACCAAGGGCGAGGGCCGGAGAATGTTAAACTTCAGCAAAACAAACAAACACAGAAATGGCAAATTTAGTAGCTATCGTAGGTCGCCCCAATGTGGGCAAATCTACTCTCTTCAACCGACTCACGCAGAGCCGGCACGCCATAGTGAGCGACACGGCTGGTACTACGCGTGACCGCCAGTATGGCAAATGTTCATGGAATGGAAAAGAATTTTCGGTAGTCGATACCGGTGGATGGGTAGTCAACTCTGACGACGTCTTCGAGGACGCTATCCGCAAGCAGGTGCTCGTCGCCACCGAAGAGGCCGACCTGGTGCTCTTCCTGGTAGATGTCGAGACCGGTCTCACCGACTGGGACGAGGATGTGGCGCTCATCCTGCGCCGTGCCAAGCTGCCCGTAATCCTTGTGGCTAACAAGGTAGACAACAGTGCCGAATACTATGAGGCTGCCGAGTTCTACAGCCTCGGTCTGGGCGATCCCTTCTGCATCAGTGCCGCCACCGGTGGCGGTACGGGCGACCTGCTCGACACCATCCTCGACCGTCTGCCCTTGGAGGCCAAGGATGATGTGGAAGACGATATCCCCCGCTTTGCCGTCGTAGGCCGACCCAATGCCGGCAAGAGCAGCATCATCAATGCCTTCATCGGCGAAGACCGCAACATCGTCACCGAGATTGCCGGCACCACCCGTGACAGTATCTACACACGGTTTGACAAGTTCGGCTTTGACTTCTATCTCGTCGATACCGCCGGTATACGCCGCAAGAACAAGGTGTCTGAAGACCTGGAGTTCTACTCCGTGATGCGCTCCATCCGTGCCATCGAGCACAGTGATGTCTGCATCCTGATGATTGACGCCACCCGAGGCATCGAGGCGCAGGATATGAACATCTTCCAGCTCATCCAGAAGAACAACAAGTCGCTCGTGGTGGTGGTCAACAAGTGGGACCTCGTGGCCGACAAGGACCAGAAGGTCATCGATACCTTCACCAACGCCATACGCAACCGCATGGCTCCCTTTGTCGATTTCCCCATCATCTTTGCTTCTGCCCTCACCAAGCAGCGCATCTTCCGCGTGCTCGAGACCGCCAAGGAGGTCTACCAGAACCGCAAGGCCCACGTCGGAACATCCAAACTCAACGAGGTGATGCTGCCTATCATCGAGGCAACGCCACCCCCATCGACCAAAGGCAAGTATATCAAAATCAAGTACTGTACGCAGTTGCCCAACACGCAAATCCCTTCGTTTGTGTTCTATGCCAATCTGCCCCAGTATATCAAGGAACCCTACCGCCGCTTCCTCGAGAACAAGATACGCGAAAACTGGTCTATGCACGGTTGTCCCATCAACGTGTTCATACGCCAGAAATAATAACCATAGTCTGCCCTCGGCCTTGTGTCGGGGGCAGATGCAATCACCGTCAACGTGCGCAAACTGATATTCACACTCGCGGCTGTAGTGGCCGTGCTCTTCGTGGCTTGTGGCCCTGAGCCCAAGTCTGACGACGTGGTGGCGCAGACCGCCAAGGTCTATTACGACCATCTGCTCCATGGCCGGTATGACCACTTTGTCGACGGCACTTACCGCCCCGACAGTATTCCCGACAGCTATCGCGAACAGCTCATCGCCAATGCCCGTATGTATGTGGCCCAGCAGCAGAAGGAACGTGGTGGCATCTGTGACGTCGCTGCCGTAGGCGCTCTGGTCGACACTGCGCGCCATCAGGGCAACGCCTTTGTGATGCTCACCTTCGCCGACAGCACCCGCGAGGAGATTGTGGTGCCAATGGTGTACCACAATGGGGTGTGGTATATGCGCTAAGCGGTCTCGGGCGAGTCTCGGGCAGACTTAGGCTGCGTGAGGGGCGTGAGGTGCCGACGGCATCTGTCATCACCCGCATAAACAAGCAAGAGGAAACGGCAGTCCGTTTCCTCTTGTCTTTTCTATAGCCCTGCTCCAAAGCGGGCAGAGGCATTGTTGTTCTCCTATACCTTATTATATATGGGCTGTGGCCCAGTCAGACGATGCCCATGCTGCGGGCCTTCTCCATGAGTAGCGCCATGAGCGGTTCGCGCTCGTTGGGCACGCGGTTGTCGAGCACGGCGTCTTTCAGCGTCTGCTTGAGGGTGCCTACCTCGCGGCTGGGCTGCAGATGAAACATCTCCATAATCTCGTTGCCGTCGATGACAGGTTGCAGCAAGCGCTTGTAGTCGCGCTCCTTGAGGTCGGCGAGCTTCACGCGCACGGCGGCGAAGTTGTCGAGGAAGCGCTGCTTGCGCTCATGGTTCTTGCTGGTGATGTCGGCCTCGCAGAGTATCATCAGGTCGTCGATGTCGTCGCCGGCGTCATTGATGAGTCGTCTCACGGCGCTGTCGGTCACCTCTTCGTCGGCTATCACGATGGGTCGCATGTGCAGGTCCACCATCTTCTGGACATACTTCATCTTGGCGTCCATAGGCAGCTTGAGTCTGCGGAAGAGCGGGGGCACCATCTTGGCGCCTATGAAGTTGTGGTTGTGGAATGTCCATCCCTGCAGAGGGTCCCAGCGCTTCGACTTGGTCTTGCCTATGTCGTGGAGCAGGGCTGCCCAGCGCAGCCAGATGTTGTCGGAGTGGCGCGCCACATTGTCCAGAACCTCGAGAGTGTGGTAGAAATTGTTCTTGTGCTTCTTGCCGTTGCGCGTCTCCACGATGTCGAGATTTGTAAGTTCGGGCATGAGTATCTGGAGCAGGCCGCAGCGGTGCAGGTCTACAAATCCCTTGCTCGGGGTGGGCGTGGCCATAATCTTGTTGAGCTCCTCCATGACGCGCTCGCCACTGATAATCTTGATGCGCTCGGCATTGCGGCCCAGGGCGTCGAAGGTCTCGTCTTCGATGTAGAAGTTGAGCTGGGTGGCAAACCTGATGCAGCGCAGCATGCGCAACGGGTCGTCAGAGAAGGTGATGTCGGGGTCGAGCGGGGTGCGTATGATGCCGTCCTCCATATCGTACACGCCGTCGAAGGGGTCTACGAGCTCGCCGAAGCGGTCGTGGTTGAGGCAGATGGCAAGGGCGTTGATGGTGAAATCGCGTCTGTTCTGGTCGTCTTCCAGCGTTCCGTCCTCGACATGAGGCTTGCGGCTGTCGTGGCTGTAGCTTTCCTTGCGCGCACCCACAAATTCTACCTCGAGGTCGCGGTACTTCACCTGTGCGGTGCCGAAGTTGCGGAATACCGACAGATGCGCCTTTCGTCCCAGTTGGCCCTTGAGTTCTTCGGCCACACGGATGCCGCTTCCCACGACCACCACGTCGATGTCATTGGAAGCCCGCTCCAGAAACAGGTCGCGCACGTATCCGCCCACCACATAGCACTCCATGTGCAGGTGGTCGGCCACGCGGCCGATGGTCTTGAATATATCCTTGTCAAGTAGCTGAGCCAGCTCAGCGTCAGTATAATTTCTCATAATCTATGTCTGCTGAGGCGCGCCGTTACCTGGCGTCGCCGATAGGTTACTGCAAAGTTACTCATTTTAAGCCGTCCTCGCAAGTGGATGGCTGAAAATCTCGCCCCCGTCGGCTTGTGGGCGTCCTGGTTGCGGTCACAGACTGTGCCGGGTGGGGTGGAGTCGGCGCAGGTGTGGCCGTGCGGGTCGGCAGAATGGTCTGGGCGCAGCCAGGTATGGTTTGGCTGTCAGCCCGAAAACTTTTACGCCATTTGTTTCCCCACCTCAGAAAAATTGTGTAAGTTTGCATGTATGAAAGCAAAGGTATTCTTTTTGACGGCAGTAGCTGCTTTGATGCTGCTGTCGTGTGGCCCCACAGAGAGTGACAATGCCGCAGCGCTTGTGGCCCAGATAGAGCAGCTCTATGCCGATGGCAAGTATCAGACGGTGCTTGACTCTATCACCTCGCTGCGCCAGCGTTATCCCAAGGAGGTTGAGGCCCGTCGCCACGTGCTCCCCATCTGGCAGGATGCGTCGTTGCGCATCGCCCAGGCCGACATCGCCCGCACCGACTCGGCTCTCCAGGCGACCATCGCCGAGATGGCGGCTGCCAAGACCATCCGCGAGCGCAACTTCATCGGCATACGCCGCGACTCGCTGCAGGTGCGCTATGATGTGCTTGTGGGTACGGTGCGCGTGATACACCGCCGCCAACAGGAAAAATAATACGGGCACGGCAAATCGTGTCGGCAAAGTTTTGCTGTTTCTTGATAAATCAGTAACTTTGCACTACCTATTATATATATATGGCAGTAAATACAGAAGACCAGTTTAAGGATACGGTCAGCGAGTGTCGCTCGCTTTTTGAAAAGAAACTCCACGACTACGGAGCATCATGGCGCATATTGCGTCCATCATCGCTTACCGACCAGTTGTACATCAAGGCCAAGCGCATACGCTCTCTCGAGATCAAGAAAGAGTCGCTGGTAGGCGAGGGCATCCGTCCGGAGTTTATCGCCCTTATCAATTATGGCATTATAGGTCTTATCCAGCTTGCGCGAGGTTTTGCCGACAGCGTGGATATCACCCCCGACGAGGCTCTCGGTCTCTACGACCACTATGCCACTGAAGCCCTGGAACTCATGATACGCAAGAACCACGACTACGATGAGGCGTGGCGTTCTATGCGTGTGAGCAGCTATACCGACCTTATTCTCACCAAGATAGAACGTATCAAGGAAATCGAGGACCTGCATGGCCAGGTGCTCGTGTCTGAAGGCATAGACGCCAACTATATGGATGTAATCAACTATGCCGTATTTGGTGCCATCAAGTTGAAAGAGAGTGAACAGGCTTAAGACCATAGCGACCAATATCTGCCGTGCGGTGCTGGCAGTGACATTCATCTTCTCGGGATATGTCAAGGCCATCGACCCTCTGGGTACCCAGTACAAGATACGCGATTATCTCACGGCGCTTTCGATTGGCGACTACGTGCCCGACTGGCTCACGCTGGGTTCGTCGGTGGCGTTGGCAGCTCTCGAGTTTGCGCTGGGCATCTTCATCCTCTTCGCCATACGCCGTCGGTTTACCACCCGGGTGATACTGGCGTTTATGGCGGTGATGACCCTCATCACGGTGTGGATAGCGATAGCCAACCCCGTGAGCGACTGTGGCTGCTTCGGCGACGCCATCACCCTCACCAATGTGCAGACACTGCTCAAGAACGTGGTGCTCACGGCCTGTGCCGTAGTGGTGTGCCGCTGCCGCGAGCGTATGTTCCGCTTCGTGTCGGAGAACAACCAGTGGATAGCCGTCAACTATACCGTCATCTATATCGTTGCCACCAGCATCTACAGCCTATACCTGCTGCCGCGCTTCGATTTCCGCCCCTATCATGTGGGAGCCAACATCCGCGAGGGTATGGAGATACCCGAGGGCGCCAAGATGCCCCGCTACGAGAATACCTTTGTGATGGAGAAAAACGGGGAGCGTCGCGAGTTTACCCTCGACAACTATCCCGACTCCACATGGACATTCGTAGAGCGCAAGAGTGAACTCGTGGAAGAAGGCTATGTGCCTCCCATCCACGACTTTACGATTACCGACAATGCTACCGGTGACGACATCACCCAGCAGATACTCGACGACAAGGGATATACCTTCCTGCTCGTCTCGCCCCATCTCGAGAGTGCCGATGATACCAATTTCGGCGACATAGACCAACTCTACGAGTACTGTCAGGCGCAAGGAGTCCCGTTCTATTGCCTCACGGCGAGTGGCGAGGATGCCATCCAGCACTGGCGCGACATCACCGGAGCCGAGTACCCCTTCTGTATGAGCGACGAGACCACGCTGAAGACTGTCATACGCAGCAACCCGGGTCTGGTGCTCATCAAGGACGGCACCGTGATACGCAAGTGGAGCCACAACGGGCTGCCCAAGTCGGAAGAGCTCAACGGCCCGCTCGCCCAGATAGAGATAGGCCAGATGGACGATGTCAGCGTGGCGCGCAAGATAGCCTCCATCCTCTCCTGGTTTGTGCTGCCCCTCGTGTTGCTCGTCATTGCCGACAGACTGTGGGCCTGGAGCCGCTGGGTGAGAAACAAGGAATCAAAAATGAGATACTTTAACTTCAATAAAAACAACAAGAAAATGAGAAAGAAAATTGTAGCAGGTAACTGGAAGATGAATCTGAACCTGCAGGAGGGCGTAGCTCTCGCAAAGGAGATTAACGAGGCTTTGGTACAGGAAAAGCCTAACTGCGATGTAATAATCTGTACTCCTTTCATCCACTTGGCAAGCGTAGCCCAGGTGCTCGACGCCAACGTAGTGGGTCTGGGTGCTGAAAACTGCGCCGACAAGGAGAAGGGTGCATACACCGGTGAGGTTTCTGCCGCTATGGTTAAGTCTACCGGAGCTCAGTATGTTATCCTCGGCCACTCAGAGCGTCGCGAGTATTACGGCGAGACCGCTGAGATACTGAAGGAGAAGGTGCAGCTCGCCCTCGCCAACGGTCTGAAGGTTATCTTCTGCTGCGGTGAGACTCTCGAGGAGCGCGAGGCAGAGCGTCAGAACGAGGTTGTAAAGGCCGAGCTCGACGGTTCTGTATTCAACCTCACTGCTGAGGAGTGGAAGAACATCATCCTGGCTTACGAACCCATCTGGGCTATCGGTACCGGCAAGACTGCCACTTCTGACCAGGCTCAGGAGATGCTGGCTTACATCCGTTCTATCGTTGCCGAGAAGTACGGTCAGGAAGTTGCTGACGAGACATCAATCCTCTACGGCGGTAGCTGCAAGGCTTCCAACGCTCCTGAACTCTTCGCCAAGCCTGACATCGACGGTGGTCTTATCGGTGGCGCTTCTCTGAAGGCTGCTGACTTCAAGGGCATCATCGACGCTTGGAAGAAATAATCGCTAAACCATTACAGGGCATCTGGCTTCATGACCTACGGGTCGGGGGAAGCCCGATGCCCTTTTACTTAATCCTTAGATAAATGAGTAGATTACTTGCCATCATTCTCGTCGCCATCATCGGCTCGCTGACTTCTGCCCGCGCGCAGAATTTCATGCAACATATCCGCAAGACCGAGGCGGGCAAAGGTATTGTCACCGTGACCCAGAGTGAGGAGATAGACAGGCTCGTCAATGGCAAGGTTCAGACGCCAGCTGCCGACGCCAAGACTCAGACCAAGACCAATCACCCCACAACATCTGCCGACGCCCGTAAGCCCGGCGACAAGCCCGTGGCTGCCCACGGCGACAAGCCCCACAAGGATGCGCCCCACAGCCCATCCGCCAATCACAACGAAAACGAAGAAGAGACACCTGCCGTGGATATGAGCAAGAAGGTCATGCGCAACGGTTACAAGATTAACGGTTACCGTGTACAGGCCTACGCTGGAGGTAACACCCGCCAAGACCGTATCGCGGCTGAGCGTGTCCGCAACGCCATAAAGATGAAATTCCCTAACCAACCCGTCTACGTTCATTTCTATTCGCCCCGATGGATTTGCCGTGTGGGCAACTACCGCAACTATGAGGAAGCGGCGTGGATGCTCGGACAACTCAAGAAGATGGGTTACAAGTCGGCCACCATCGTCAAGGGAAAAATCACCGTCCAATACTGATTGCTAACAGACAACTACAATGACAATAGAACCAGAATACCGGCCCGGGCTCGACGAGCTGGCTTCCCATTATCATGATATCCTTGCCCTTCTGGGCGAAGACCCACAGCGCGAGGGGCTCCAGAAGACTCCCATGCGTGTGGCCAAAGCCATGCAGGTGCTCACCCGAGGTTACCAGCAGGACCCCAAGAAGGTGCTGACCGATGCCCTCTTCAAGGAGGAGTACAGCCAGATGGTAATCGTCAAGGATATCGACTTTTTCTCTATGTGCGAGCACCACATGTTGCCCTTCTACGGCAAGGCTCATGTAGCCTACATCCCCAATGGCTACATTACCGGACTGAGCAAGATAGCCCGGGTGGTCGATATCTTCTCCCACAGACTGCAGGTGCAGGAGCGGCTCACCCAGCAGATTAAGGAGTGCATCGACGAGACCCTACACCCGCTGGGCGTGATGGTCGTGGTCGAGGCCAAGCACATGTGTATGCAGATGCGCGGCGTGGAGAAGCAGAACTCCATCACCACCACGAGCGACTTCAGTGGCGCCTTCAACCAGGCCAAGACCCGCGAAGAGTTTATGAACCTTCTCCGTGGCGAGAGCCGCCGTTTCTAACCCTCAAACACTACGTTATGATACGATTTATCTCATGGAATGTCAATGGCCTGCGTGCCTGTGTGGGCAAGGGCTTTGAAGATATCTTCCGCGAGTTGGACGCCGACTTCTTCTGCTTGCAGGAGACCAAGATGCAGGCCGGCCAGCTCGACCTCCAGTTTGATGGCTACCACTCCTACTGGAACTATGCCGACAAGAAGGGCTACTCCGGCACAGCCATTTACACCCGCCACGAGCCGCTGAGCGTCGCCTATGGCATAGGCATCGACGAGCACGACCACGAGGGTCGCGTCATCACGCTTGAGATGCCCCAGTTCTACCTCGTCACCGTCTATACGCCCAATTCACAGGACGAGCTGCGCCGTCTGGACTACCGCATGCAGTGGGAGCGCGACTTCCAGAACTATCTGCTCAAGCTCAACGCCCACAAGCCCGTCGTCGTCTGTGGCGACATGAATGTGGCCCACGAGGAGATAGACCTCAAGAATCCCAAGACCAACCGCCGCAACGCCGGATTTACCGACGAGGAGCGCGAGGCCATGACCCGTCTGCTCGACAGCGGCTTTGTCGACACCTTCCGCCGTCTGCACCCTGACGAGGTGACCTACAGCTGGTGGTCTTACCGCTTCCGTGCCCGTGAGAAGAACACCGGGTGGCGCATCGACTACTTCCTCGTCTCCGAGAGTCTCGTCCCCCAGGTGGCAGAAGCCAAGATACACACCCAGATTATGGGTAGCGACCACTGCCCCGTAGAGGTAGACCTCGACTTGGGCTGACTCGACGCTCCCGAGGTCTCTACAGCCTCGCCCTATACGATAATATCCGCAATGCCTCCCTTTTGGGCATTGCGGATATTTCTTTTCCGACCCTCTCTCAGCCTCCGGTCACGGCGCGGCTGGCGTCGCGGTCGTCAGGAGCGGTCTCTGTCGGCTTACTTGTTAGGGTAAGTCATGTTTTCGGGCTTGATGTCTGTCAGCACCTCATCCACATACTTGCGCGATTCCCATTTGGCCATCGGCAGGTCGTGCAGCAGATAGTTGCCACAGTCTCTCGGTGCAGCGCCGGGTATCTCGCCTTCAAAGTTGGCCACAAACTCAAACGTGCGCTTCATCAGCCCCACGATATCGCTGCTCTTCAGGTCGCCTCTCAACAGCAGATAGCACCCTGTAAGACAACCCATAGGGCCCCAGTAGATGACGCGGTCGCGCCACTCTTCATCGTTGCGCAGATAGGTGGCGGCCAGATGCTCTATCGTGTGGATGGCGCCCACGTGCAGAGCCGGTTCGCGGTTGGGTTCCTTCATGCGTATGTCAAAGGTGGTGACCACCTCGCCGCCCACCTGGTCCTTGCGGCTTACATAGATGCCACGCAGCAGCTGCTCGTGGTCTATCGTAAAACTTGGTATCTTCTCCATATTTCTCTTGTTGTGGTTTATCTTATGTTGTCGAGGAAGCGGCGCGTCACGCCGAATGAGTTGTCGGCCAGACGGTCCCAGAAGTCCACGTACATGGCAGCCTTGTCGTCGCGCAGCGGCACATCGCTGATGATGCGCATCGAGACAAAGGGCACGCCATAGATGTGGCAGGTCTGGGCGATGCCGCAGCTCTCCATATCCACAGCCTGGGCTTCGGGGAAGTGGCCCATGATTTCGCGCATCTTCTCGCGGCTGTTCACAAACCAGTCTCCGCTCACGATGAGACCCTTGCGCAGCGTCACCTCGCTCTCTGCCATGGTGCGGTCTATGGCTTCTGCCACACATGCAGCGGCACTATAGCGTGTCGGCATGCCCTGCACCTGACCGTAGTCGTTGTCGTCGCCGCAGTACACATCGTGATAGGCATATTCGGTGCCCACCACCACGTTCTGCACGTCGAGTGTGGGGTCGGCGCCGCCAGCCACGCCGGTCGATATCACCAGCTCTGGCTTGTAGCGGTTTATCATCTCCACCGTGCAGATGGCAGCGTTGACCTTGCCTATGCCGCTCTGTTGCAGTATGAGTGTGTGGCGCCCCATCTCTCCCGTCACCACAGTTCTGCCGTGATGCTCTGTGGTCGTGGCGTGGTCCAGCAGTTTTGCCAGTTGGGCAAACTCCTTGTCCATAGCCACGATTATTGCTATCTTCATAATCTCTGTCTTTAATTTGTTCTGCAAAATTACGCCAATAAGCCTATATGTGGGCCTAAATAATAGTTAAATAACCCTAACCGCCGCCTCCGTACCCATATTGACCATGTCGGGATGCCCCGCCACGGCTGTCGCCATCTTCGGGGTAGGGCAGAAAGTCCTGCCCATGCCCTCGGCGCTCATTTCGTGGTTTGATTTCATGGTTTCATGCACCGATACCACTATTTCCAAGTTTGCATTTCCCGTTTCATGCTTCGCCTTCCATTTGTTTGCATGCCCGGCAGAGTCGTCGTTGGATGCGTAGCGTCCGCCTGCAAGCCCCATAAATGGAAGGGCGGATTGTATTCGCATAACCTATTCAAACACAGTGTGAATGGACACCTGCTCTTTGGGGATGGTAGTGGAGGTGCTCCTACTCGGAACCTCTACAAGCAGCAGCAACTCTGTAGGAGTTGCGATTTCATAGCCCAGGGTTGCGGGCGAAGTCCGCTACCCTGGGTGCTGCATAAGTAATGTGGCAACTCTGAAGGAGTTGCGATTAGCCGTAGGCGTTACCCGCAGCAGGATAATGGGCTGCTATTTGGTGGAGGAGATTATTGGATTGAGAATAACGCCTTCGGCTAAGCGCAACACTTACAGCGTTGCTATCCTTTTTTGTATCAATACCCAGGGTAGAGGCGCTGCACGCCTCAACCCTGGGCTGGGGAAGCGCAACTCCTACAGAGTTGCTGGGGGTGCGTACCGTCCACA
>ERZ779852.2380-NODE-2380-length-15427-cov-2.163999_pt1 | contig 15427 bp, 11 predicted proteins | sample MGYA00511559_ERZ779852 | MGnify/ENA primary metagenome ERZ779852 (study PRJEB29588, sample SAMEA2157977) | human gut metagenome | biome: human gut; feature: human-associated habitat; material: faeces | place: Denmark | collected 2008/2010 ...
TGTTGCAAGTGATCCGGCTTTCTCTTTCAACTGTCCGATACCACCGTCTAAAGTATTTAAACCGTCAGACAGATCAGACGCTCCTTTGTGCAGAGTCGTTGCTCCATCTGCCACCTGACCTGCTCCTGTTGCAAGATCACTTGCTCCTTTCTTTAAGGTTCCTGCTCCTGTTGCAAGGTCTCCGGCACCCTTCTTTAACTTGGTTGCTCCTGTTGCAAGATCACTTGCTCCTTTCTTTAAGGTTCCTGCTCCTGTTGCAAGATCACTTGCTCCCTGTGCCACCTGACCAGAACCACTAGTCAGATCATCCATTTTTCCAGCCATAGTACTGATTGCACCGGATGCCTGCGCTGCTCCATCTGCCACCTGTTTCGCACCAGCCTGAAGTGCTGTAAGCTGTGCCTGTGTTGTCGGATCAGAAATCTGACTGGCTGCTTCATCGATAGCTGAAACAGCTCCCTGAGCCTGACCAATTGTTGCGATCTTGTCTGACAGGCTTACCGCTACAGTCATTGCATCATCTACACTGTTGATTGAAACACCGCCAAGTACCTGTCCCACCTGCGTAAAAATTGCTGTTGCACTTGTAGGATTTGCACTGTACATGGCAATTCCGTTCATCAGATTTGACTGTGCGCTCTTTAATGATTCGATCGTAGCCTGTGCATTTTCAATGGATGTACCATTTGCCTGTAAATTGGCATTGATCTGATCTTTTTTAGTCTGTAAAGTTGCTGCCATATCTCCCAATTTTCCAACTAATGTATCCACACCTGCACTGACTGCAGATGCTCCGCCTGCAAGCGTTGTTTCACCGCCGTTGACAGCAGTATTTAAATCTTTTACTCCTTTCGCAAGTGTCTGGACACCTGTATTCAGACTGGAAGCTCCGGCAGCTAAAGTGTCTGCTCCAGTAGACAAATCAGAAGCTCCAGTGGATAACGTATCTGCTCCGGTAGAAAGATCATTCACTCCGGTGGAAAGTGTATTGGCTCCGGTGGAAAGATCACTTGCACCTTTGGACAATGTATTGGCTCCGGTAGATACATCCTTGGCACCTTTCTTTAAGGTTCCTGCTCCGTCTTTTAAGGAAGATGCTCCTTTTGCTGCACTTGCTGAACCATCTTTTAAGGTTCCCACACCACTGATCAGTGTTGGTACACTTCCTGCTAAGGTATCCACACCACTCTTTAATGTTCCGATTCCTGTGGATAAAGTAGAAGCTCCATCCGTATAATCTTTGATACCGTTCTTTAATGTTCCGACACCGTCTTTAAACTCACCCATCTTGGATTTTAAAGTATCTACACCGTCTGCGAGCTCACCGGAACCATCTTTTAACTGATCTGTTGCATCTGTTAAAGTATCTAACATATCATCAACTTCAGAAAGATCTGCATCTCCGTCTTTGCTGATAAAGTTTGTTGCATTCATCACAACTGTCATTGTGGTGCTTAATGAGAAATTCTCCACATCTGCAGTTACTTCCACGTAATCCGGGATCGATACATCTCCGTCAAAATCAGAATCATCCACATCTAAGCTCTCTTTTAATCCCGGAAGTGCATATCCGACTACAATATTATTTTTGCCATCGGAGATTACTTTACCATTGGTAACTTTTACATTAGAAAAGCTGTCATCTAATACCATTCCGCTGATCGCAGCAAATGGGACATAGATTTCTTCCTCTTTTCCGTCGATCTTTGTTTTTACCGTCTCATTGTTGGTGTAATCAAAACGGATCGTTACTTTTCCTGATTTTCCTGCAAGTTCTTCCGGCTTTACTTCCTTACCATCCAAAGAATAGGTAATTGTCTGGGATACCGGTGTCTCTTTTGTGGAGGTTCCCTGATAATAAATATCGTTGCCGTCTGCCTGCCAGGTCAGTTTGCTGCCATCCTGTTTGAATGTCTCATCACCTTTTACATTTTCGATGTCCTTTAAGTCTGAAGCATCTTCGATGGTATCTTTATTTCCATCATTGATCAGATGATCGGAAACGATCACTTTGCGCTCTTTTCCGGTGCTGTCTGCAAGAACATATACCGTTTCTTCTTTGCCAATCTCTTTCTCGCTGAATTTGATACTGTCATCTAATGCATCTTTTAATTTGCTCTCAGCATCAGAATCATCTTTTTCGCTGTCTTTTTCGGTGCTCTCTGTACTTTCAGTACTCTCCTGTGCTGTCTTTGCTGCAAATACATTTGCCGTGGAAACTCCTGTTCCGACCATTCCAACGACTAACACACCTGCAATAATACGGATCACATATTTTCTTGTAAATCTTTTCTTTAATTCTGGTAATTTCATCTTTTTTTCCTCCTCTATTTTACTGAACTGATGAATCTTTTTTATAACGGAAACCTGCACTTGTTGCACAGATCAATTTATCAAATACCATAAACATTGCCGGCAGGATAAATGCTACGACAACCAAACTGATCAATGCACCTCTTGCAAGAAGCATACATAAGGAACTGATCATATCGATACTGGAGTATAATCCAACACCAAATGTTGCTGCAAAGAAGCTTAATGCACTGACGATGACTGACTGTAAGGAACTGTCTAATGCGGTTCTTACCGCATCACGTTTTTCTGCTCCGTGGTTTCTTGCTCTCTTATATTTGTTTGTCATAAGAATTGCGTAGTCAACCGTTGCACCGAGCTGGATCGTTCCGATTACGATAGAAGCGATAAACGGAAGAACCGTTCCGGTATAATGCGGGATACCCATGTTGATGAAAATCGCAAACTCAATGACCATAACAAGGATGACCGGTAATGAAACTGACTTCAGTACAAATGCGATGATAATGAAGATCAGAATAATGGAAACCGCATTTACGGTATTAAAGTCTGTATTCGTGATGGTGATCAGATCCTCTGTACATGGAGCCTCACCGATTAACATTGCAGTGTCATCGTATTTTTTAATGATATCACGGATTGCATCACACTGTGCATTCACTTCATCCGATCCTGTCTTGTACTCGGATATTACATAGATCATCTGATATTTTCCGTTATCCAACATTTCTTTGATATCATCCGGGATCATATCCTTCGGTACAGTCGGTCCCATAACGGAATCAAGTCCCAATGCCAGTTTGACACCGTCTACATCAGAGATCTCATTTTCCATATTTCTTGCATCTTTGGAATTCAGCTCACTGCTTGCAAGGATCACATGAGTTGCACCCATATCAAAATCATTTTCCAGTGCGTTTCCTGCTTTTACACTCTCTAAGTTATCCGGAAGTGTTCCCATCAGATCGTAATATACCTGATTGTGGTTCTGTCCGTAGAAAGCAGGACCAATGATCACTAAAAATAAAATAATGAAAATCCAGTAATGTTTTGTCACAAATCCACCGATACGTCCAAGATCTGGTATGATGGCTTTATGTCTTGTCTTTTCGATCCATTTATCCATTGCAAGGATCATGGAAGGAAGAATCGTTACACATCCGATCACACCAAATACAACACCTTTTGCCATAACAACACCAAGGTCCATACCAAGTGTAAATGTCATGAAACACATTGCAAGGAATCCGGCGATCGTCGTGATGGAACTTCCGACTACGGAAGTTAACGTCTGTGAGATTGCATGGGACATCGCACGTTTCCTGTCATCCGGGTAGCGTTCCTGGTTCTCTAAGTAGCTGTGCCACAGGAAAATGGAGTAGTCCATCGTTACTGCGAGCTGTAACACTGCTGCAAGTGCCTGTGTGACGAAAGAAATCTCTCCGGCAATAAAGTTCGTTCCAAGGTTGTATACGATTGCCATACCGATACTCAAAAGGAAAATAAACGGTAACAGGAAAGAATCCATTGTAAGTGCAAGCACCAGTGCGGATAATCCTGCTGCGATCACAACATACATGATGACCTCACTGTTACAGATCTTTTTGATATCGGTAACGACTGCGGACATACCGCTCAAAAGACACTGTTCATTGGTCAGTCCCCGTATCTCCTCGATGGCATCAAGTGTTTCATCTGCTGACATGGACGTGTCAAATGTAATGATCATAAGCTGGCTGCCTGTGTCTGCATTCTGCAGGGAATCTTTTAAATCATCCGGCAGCATATCCATCGGGATTGAGATATCAGCGAGTGCGCCATACCATAAAACATCTTTCACATGATCGATCTCTTTTAGCTTATCTTCTAACTGTGAAATCTCTTTTTCCTGCATGCCGTCTATGACCGCCACGGAAAAAGCACCTGTTCCAAACTCATCTAACAGGATATCCTGTCCTTTCATCGTCTCAATATCTCCCGGGAGATATGAGAGGATATCGTAATTGATTCGCGTATTCATGTAGATGATCCCGGTAGGTATCAATAACAGAAAACTCAGGATCAGAATCGGAATACGGAATTTCACTACCCATTTTCCAAACTTAATCATCTTTTTCACTCTTTCTTTCTTTTTATTTTCCTGTGGCATACATTTCTCCCTGCCACAATTTCTTTTAGTGTAAAAAAAAAGACTGAATCTGAAAAGATTCAATCTAATTTCTCTGTAGTATCTTATTATACAAATTGCCCAAAATGTATATTAAAGTTAACATTTGATTCTGATTGTATATATGGAACAAAGGTTAAAGTTCCGCTAAAATATCTTCCATGGATCTCTTTATGATGTAATCATAGATCTCTGCTAACTCCCTCGCTGAGATCGTCATCCCGGACTGAATCCAGTTCATGACAATATAGCACATGGACTGTGCATAATACGCAGCAATACGTTCCGGTGTCAGCCAGACATACTTTGGTTTCTTCGTGGCTGCCGAACGTTCAAACACCCGCAGGAACACTTTCATAATACAGGATTGTGCAATGCTCTCAAACGAATTTTGTCCCTCCAGACGGCTCGCCTTCTGATAAAACTCCTTTTCTTTTTCAATGTTGGAAAACAAAAGCACCAGTGCCTCATTTACCATTCCGTTTTGTATCAGCGGCTCTGCCGGAGCGATCAGCTGTGTATCTATGATCCACTCCAAAAGTTCGTATTTGTCCTGAAAATGGTTATAAAATGTCGGCCGTATCACGCCTGCCTTATCTGTAATCTCTTTGATCGTAATCTTCTCGATCGGATGTTTTAATGCAAGCTCTTTAAAACTTTCTGCCAAAAGCGTATCTATCGCGCTCTTTCCCTGTCCAGTCATATCTCCCTCAAAGTTTTCTTACATAATCATTCTTCCAATGGTAATGCTAAGTCCTTCCGGATCATCCCGCAGATTGAGCATCCCGCCCGTCTCCACGATCCGTACCAGCGGTCTTAACGAAAAGTCCCTGAAATTCTTCGCCACAATACCATGCTGCCCGTTCGACAGCAATACTTCACATCCAATCGGATATACCGCCATTCTGCGTAAAAATATATTGACTAACTTCGGGTCAAATTCTGCTCCCGCCATCGCCATCATATATTCGATTGCATCCGCCGGCGAGAGCTGTTCTCTGCCGGGACGTTTCGAGATCATCGCATCATAACTGTCCGTGACTTTAATGATCCTCGCATATAACGGGATATCATCTCCGGATTTTCCGATCGGATAACCCTCACCGTTATACCATTCATGATGCATCATGACTCCGGCAGAAACAACGGCCGGAAAATGGTAGGATGTCCTTAAATATTCAGCACCAAGTTTCGGATGACTCTTCCACGCTTCCCGTTCAGCCCCTTCAAGCGGCCATTTTCCGTTGGCAATTTCTTCCGGTAAAAACTTCTTTCCTATATCATGCAGCATTGCTGCAACTCCAAGATCGTATAATTTGCTTCGCTCCAATCCGTATCTTGCACCCACCATGATCGAAAGCACACCGACATTTACGGAATGGTAATAAATATATTCGTCATAGTTGCGGATGTCCATCATATTAAACATTACATCGCCATTTTTCAAGATGTCTTCCACAACATTTTTCACAGTCATACGCAATTTTACTTCATCTACCGGCAATTCACTTTCATCCGTATCAAAATCAAACAGATCATGTATCAGCTTCAATGCATGACAGCGCACCTGCGGCGTGAGCACCTGCTGTATCTCAATCCCGCATGTAAATTCATCATCTATGTATATTCCAGGATATCCGAGAAACTCCAGGTTGGATATATATTCTGACGTCAGAAGCAGATGCTTTGCAAGAAGCAGTCTTCCCGCTCCATCATAAATATCCTGTCCAAGAGCCATTCCCGGCTTTAACCTGCTTGTCGGTATATAGCGCATGTACGTTTCCTTTCAAATTACAGTACCTTTATTTTATAACATTTATTCGTCAAATTCAACTGTCACAAAGTACCCTTTTGGGGTTTCTTTGACATCTACAACCTTTCCTTCCCCTGATTTGATCCGTTCACTTACCGCATAGTTAGCAGACATTGCATATGCTTTCCCAAGTGTATAATAATAGGAACCCGGAAGTTTTCCCTCTGTGATCGGCAAAACATCTCCAACTTCAAGTAATCCCGTACGCTCCATTTTAAACTCTTCGCGTCTCATTTTCTTTCCTCGTCTTTCTTCTGCAATGAATATATCAAAAGCACCATTGTCACACCAAAAGCATTATAGTATAATATTGCTACATTCTCAAGAAAAATCACTTCCGGAGGATCCTTACCTTATGTCAGAACAAAAAGATATGATCTTAGAAAATTTTCTTTCGTCTGCAATCCGCACTTTAGATACCGATGAAATTTACAACATCCTGATGGATTCACTCATTTTACTGCTGCATCCACAGGGACTTTTACTGACCCAGAACTTAAACACCGGCCGTTCCTTCTGCACAGTGCGCAGATGGGGCGAGGTCTTCTTCGAAAAAGATTACTCTGTTCCTTCCGATGCATTTCTCGAGGAAATACTGCATCAGAAAGGTTTGCTTTTGGCAGGGCCGGATCTTTCTATAGACGATTCTCTGCTGACTCCCCGCCAGAGCCGCTGGCTTGCGCAGCAGAATATTCATGCGATCAAGGCGATCCGGTATCAGCAGGCTGTAATCGGTCTTTTATATATCGCTGATTCCTCGGACCGCATTTACACGGAAGATGAACTGACCTGTCTTGACCGCATCTGTTACTATGCAGCGTATCTTCTGCGCAATGCAAACCTGTATCACAATGCGTATCATTCTTCGATCACGGACAGTCTCACTTCCTTATATAACAGAAAACATGCCTTTGAATGTATCAAAGATGCCTGTTCGACGGATACCCCGATCAGTCTGATCCTGCTCGACATTGATGATTTCAAGCTCTACAATGAACTTTACGGTGCCACGGAAGGAGATAATCTGATCACGCTCTGTGCACAGGCAATCCTTTCAAAGATCAGCCCGTCTGACCTCGCATTCCGTTATGGTACAGATGTTTTTATGATACTGACACAAGGGGATGATCCCACCAGTGCAGGTGCACTTGCTAATGAGATCATCCATAATATCATCAGTCTGCGGAGCAAAAACGATACCGTGTGGGACACAAGCATTACCTGTGGTATATCCACTTTTCCATCTATTTCTCCAGATGCGAAAACACTGCTCCATAATGCAGAACAGGCGATCTATTATGGTAAACTAGGGGGCAAAGGTCACCTTACCGTTTACCGGACCGGTCTTGAGACACGTTCCACCGATTCGAACTTAAGAACTGCATACGAACGTGTTGCGCCTACCATCTATGCACTGACCGCTGCGATCGATGCCAAGGACAGCTACACATTTATCCATTCCATGAATGTGTCGAAATATGCTGTGATCTTAGCCAGAGATCTTGGCATGAGTGAAAATGACATCGAACTTGTGCGTGATGCCGGTATGCTGCATGACATCGGAAAAATCAGTATTCCGGAACGCATTTTACAGAAAACCTCGCAGCTGACACCGGAAGAATATGAGATCATGAAGACACATGTTGAAAACTCCACAAAAATGATCCGTTATCTGCCGCATATGGATTATGTAATTCCTGCAGTACTTGGTCATCACGAACGGTATGATGGCACGGGATATCCGCGTGGTCTTGCCGGTGAGGATATTCCTTATATGGCAAGAATACTTACCATCGCCGATTGTTTTGATGCCATGACTGCCAGACGTCCATACAAAAAGCCGCTCTCTGTCTCCTATGCTGTCAGTGAACTGAAAAAAAACAGTGGAACACAGTTTGATCCGGAATTAGTCAACGTATTTATCCGGCTTATCAATGAAGGTAAAATTACAGTATAGCGCAGTCTGGGCAATCAGATGCAGCTTGCTCAAATATTCTATTATCACGAACCAAAAAAGTGTCCCTGAAAATCTTTTATCCAGATTTTCAGGGACACTTTTTATATCTGTTTCTCTTTCTTTCCGCTTAATCACTTAATCGATTTCTTTATAATCTACGTCGACTGCTTTCGCTTCCTGCTCCATATCTTTCACCGTCCGCACCGTCTTTGTCACAACCCACAGATCACTGATTCCATCATAGATCAGGGCTGCTCCTACAAACTGCATGGCAAGTTTGACCATGCCAAACGCATTGACAATGCAGAGCACGCCAAATGCAATACTGATAATGGCAATGATCAGCATAATCCACCATCTGTCATATCCGCCATTCTTTGATTCTAACGCCATTTTCACATCCTGCACACCGTGAACAGCAAGTATCACACCGATCACGATCGGTACCAGGCTCACGATACTGCTCGGTTTTAAGAAGATCCATACACCGACGATCAGCACGATCAGCCCAAGGATTCCGGTGAACATATAACCGTTTCTATTGGTAATATAGGAAAACAGTTCTACCCCTCCAAGAATGATAAGTCCTGCGGCAAGCACTTTACATACGATATTGATCGTCTCTCCCGGCCATACGATCAGAACCACGCCCAATGCGATGCATAAAACTGCTGACATTATTGCATCTGCCTTTACTCTCTTAAAAAAATCTTTCATACTCTGCCTCATTTCCCGCCACACATGTTCTTATATGTGGCGCATTTTAATTCACCTCATATATTGCCTTAAATTACTCTTTTAGGATAACATTTTTTTGTTTTTTCGTAAACATACATTCTGTTTCAGTTGTCTATTTTTTGCTGTGGTGTTACAATGAGCGCAGTTCATTCATGAAAGGAGTTTTCTCTATGGGAAAAGAAGTAAAAACAAATGCCATGCGCATTTTAGACCGCAATAAAATACCTTATGAAATTATCAATTATGAGTGTGATGAATTTATAGACGGACTGCATACCGCAGAAAAAACCGGTGCCCCGGTGGAACAGTCCTTTAAGACCCTCGTTATGCAGGCAGGCAAACCTGCCTCCGGCGGGAACAGACAATATTATGTTTTTGTCGTACCGATTGCGGAAGAAGTTGATCTGAAAGCAGCAGCAAAATGTGTCGGTGAGAAATCACTCGAAATGCTTCATGTAAAAGATCTGACACCACTTACCGGATATGTGCGCGGCGGCTGCTCTCCGCTTGGCATGAAAAAGCAGTTCCCGACGGTAGTACATGAAAGTGCTGCATCCTTTGATAAGATTTATATCAGTGGCGGACGTGTCGGCACTTCCATTACGGTCAACCCGGATGCACTCTTAAAAGTGACTCGCGGACAGTACGCAGATATTATCCAGCATAACTAAAGACAATTCGGGTGTCAAAAGTTGTGAACCACCTTTTGACACCCGAACTTTATTATTTCCTTATAATTGTGCTATTTTTGTTCCTAACTTGTCATCTCTGCACCTTCGCCTCTGGCAAGATCCATGATCTTCTGAAGTTCAGCGCCTTCTACTGGTGCAACACCGTGATCGATATGTTTTCCATCCTCTAAAAATTCGCCCAGCATACGGACATCCTTTTCTTTGGACATTTCAATCGTATAGTAACCTGCTTTTCCGGTTTTTGGATTGATCGTCAGATAAATACGGTAGCAGAGTGGCGGAACTAACCCTTTTTCCGGGAGATCCACACGGACTAATGTCAGATCCTCTGCAATGTCAAGTGCCATAACGGAATAATCATTCTCAGTGTATGGATTTAACTTCGGCTCCTTGAACACGCCTGCAAAAATCTCATTGATAAAAGCCTCTTTTTCATCGCACAGTTTGTTCATGAACTCCTGTTTCTCAGTAAACAGACGCTTCGGTAATACGCCAAACTCAACCTGGCGTTTTACAAATACCTGGAACTGTGCCGGTGTCATCTTCACCTGTTTCATCTGCGCTGCACGTTTTGCTGCCTGCTCATCAGCCTCATGTAACTTCTGTACAAGCTCTGTCTTTAATACGAGGTTGTCAGAAAACGGATTGATCACCATTCCTGCAAGTTTTAACTCCGGTTTTACAACGATATTATTACATGCCGGGAATGGCATATTAAGCATCGCCTGGCTCTTTGGCTCTTCCGGAATCTGCTCTTTTGACGTATATACAACCAAAAACTGCTCTTCATTACTATTCTTTAAAAAACATGGAATCGGGCGATCTGGTGCCTGCAACATCGCCGGTACGAACAGCTTTGTCGGACGGAGCAGATTAAGAACCGTGGTAAGACGTTCTTTGGTCCGGTCTGCGGCGTATTCCTTAATAGCCTCCTCAAGTCTGTCGTTCGTGATTTCCATTGTCATTTTCTCTTCCATAATTTCCCAATATCCTTTCCTGCAAAAACCTGCCCAAAACTTACGGACATCTCATTATACCACACCCCCCGCAAAAAATGAATGTTTTTTTTAGCTCCAGCGCCCGCCGGATGAGACAGCCTGCCCTGTTGCTTCTTTTCTATTTTCCCTATTTACCTTTTCACCCAGACAGCTTCCGAATACTAACAGTTCATGTGCAAACAAAGGCATGGATGCAAGCACTAACAGTTTTACCCATTCAAGCAGTGTCAGTCTGCAGGTTCCAAACAGAACGACAAAATAAGGTACCTCCGTCACAAGCAGCTGCAGTCCCATCCCGATCACAAACGCAGCGATCATCAACCGGTTTTCCAGGTGATTCATCCGGAACAATGACGTTTCAACATCACGCATGCCGATCGCATGAAACAGCTGTGACATTCCAAGCACTGTAAATGCATAGGTCTGACAGCGGTTTAAAAGCTCCGTGTCCACAAGCAGTGTCCTTATCGCAGCCGGTGTGATCTGATTTCCCGCCCGGAGCAGAATCCCCACCGGGAGCTGCAAAAATGCCACCATACTGATCAATGCGATCAGCGCTCCATAAAAGCAGGTACAGTTTAATCCACCGCCCGCAAACAGGCTCTCATCTTTTCCACGCGGTGGTCTGTCCATATAGCTTTTATTTTCTTCCTCATCCACACCAAGTGCAAGCGCCGGAAGGGAATCTGTGATCAGGTTGATCCAGAGAATGTGGCTTGATTTTAACGGTGCCGCAAAACCGCACGCCACAGACACAAGCATTGTTATGATCTCCCCAAAATTAGAGGAGAGCAGAAATATCACGGATTTACGGATATTTTCATAAATGCATCTTCCCTGCGCGATGGCCTTTGCGATCGTTGCAAAATTATCATCCGTCAGCACGATATCCGCCGCATTTTTTGCCACATCCGTTCCCGCCTTTCCCATGGCGATCCCGACATCCGCTGCTTTTAGGGACGGCGCATCATTGACGCCATCTCCCGTCATCGCAGTAATCTCTCCGTTTTTCTTGCATGCCGCCACGATACGCACTTTGTGCTCCGGTGAGACATGTGCAAATACACGCACCTTTTTTATCTTCTCCGCGAGCATTTCATCCGTCATTTCCATTAATTCCTCCCCGGAAATGCATTCGTTTTCTTCCGACGCAATGTGCAGTTCTTTCGCAATCGCAAACGCCGTGTCGATCCGGTCCCCCGTGATCATGACCGTCTTTACACCCGCACGGTAAAATTCCTGCACAGCATCCTCTGCCTCCGGGCGTATGGGATCTGCCATTCCGACAAACCCGATAAACGTTAACCCGTTTTCCTTTAAACCGGAGGCCGGATTTCTCCAAGTGCCAGTACCCGGAGTGCCTCCCCGGTAAACGCATGGATCACCTGATCGATCTCTCTGCGTTTCTCCGGCGTCATTGGAATCCGCCCGCCACCTTCCAGCAGAAATGCAGAGCGCTCTAAAATTTCATCCGGTGAGCCTTTGGTATAAGAAACATTTTCTTTTTCCCCACGATGCAGAGTTGTCATCATTTTCCGTTCAGAGTCAAATGCGATCTCCTGCGTTCTCGGAAAACTTTCTTCTAAACGCTCTCTTTGTATCTCAAACCCTGCCGCCATATCGAGCAGCGCAAGTTCTGTCGGATCGCCGATCCGCTCTCCACGGATGGACGCATCGTTACAAAGTGCATATCCCTCCAGAAAATACCGGTCTTTTCTGCGGTTTAACCGCTTTGGCTCACAGATTTTCCCATCCGTATAACATTTTGTCACCGTCATACGGTTCTGCGTCAGCGTTCCCGTCTTATCCGAACATACCACACTCACACAGCCTAAAGTTTCCACACTCGGCAGTCTTTTCACAATCGTATTGACCTTTACCATGCGTGATACCGAAAGTGCCAGTACCATCGTAACGATCGCCGGCAGTCCTTCCGGGACTGCCGCCAGTGATATCGCGGTGATCAGCATTTCTGCGACATTGCGTCTCTGCAAAACCGCCATCACAAACAGCAGGATACACAAAAAAACGGAAACTGTACCAAGAATTTTTCCAAGATCCGCAAGTCTTTTCTGCAGCGGTGTCAGTTCCGTTTTTGTCCCGGAAAGCAATTTTGCGATACCGCCTATTTTCGTATCCATCCCGATTGCAGTGACGATCACCTCCCCACGGCCGTATGTGACATTTGTGGTCATATATGCCTCGTTCTGATCGGTCGTATTTTTTGAGACCGGGACAGATTCTCCCGTCAGCGCCGACTCCTCGATTTTTAAATTAACCGCTGATATGATCCGGATATCTGCCGGCACCTGCCGCCCTGCCTCAAGACAGACAATATCCCCGGGAATCAGATCAGCTGCAGGAATCTCCCGGATTCCATCCTCATCATGGATCAGGGCATGCGGGCTTGTCATTTTTTCCAACGCCTCTAACGCCCGTTTCGCCTTTCCCTCCTGGATCACTCCGACCACGGCATTTAACAGTACTACTGCAAGTATAATGCACATATCTCCATATTCCCGCAGCAGCAGGGATATTGCCGCAGCCGCAAACAAAATAAAAATAAGCGGATCGCAAAGCTGTTCCACAAAACACGACAGCATCGATTTCTGTTCTTCCTTATCCAACAGGTTGTATCCCCGCTTCTGCCCATTTCCCTGTTCCTTTGACTTCTCCTGCATCATAGCCTCCCTACCGCATACTTTCACACAGATATCCCGGCGGAGGGCTTTTGAATTCATAGGACATAATTTCCTATGAATTCAAAAAAGCCTGCCCTCATAATCTGTGATTACCACATCTTATGAGGACAGGCCATAATTCATGACAACGGATTCGCCTATCTTAAAACAAATTTGCCAACGATCTCACGGAGCTCGTCTGCACAGGAGTAACACTCAGATACCATATCATGTGTAGCACCTGTTTTCTCCACCATACCGCTTGTCTTTGACGCAATATCGGATACACCGACTGCTGCTTCTCCCACAGTATCGTTGATACCGCTTAATGCCTGTGCGATCGACTCGATCAAATCCGAGAGCTGCAGCATAGAATCTTTTACCTGATTCATGTTGGACTTGAATACATCTGCATCATCCTGATACTGGGCACCTACCTGTTCAAATTCTTTATAATCTTCAAGTACGGTCGTCTCCAAAAATCCGGTTGTCTCACTTAAGCACTCTGTCATATTACCAACTGCTTCATTGACAGCCTTTACAATATTACCGATATCTGCGATTGCTTTTGAGGTCTGGTCTGCAAGACTTCCGATCTCTGTTGCAACAACTGCAAATCCACGTCCTGCTTCTCCGGCTCTCGCAGCCTCAATACTTGCATTCAATGCTAAAAGTCCGGTCTGGGAAGAAATTTCCATAATGGTGTTAGTCAGCTCATTGATCTTTTCAACAGCCTTTGATCCCTCGATCGCCTTTTCGGATTTTTCTTTCACATTCGTATACATTTCCATGGTACGGTTACTTGCAGTTACTGTCTTATTACACAGATTCTTTGCTCTGTCCATAACCTCATTGGAAACATCTGCACCTTTTTCAGCCATTTCTGTAAGTCTGTCAGCTTCCTCTTTCATGGTGCCGACATTTTCATTGATATTTACAGTCGTTGCTGCAGTCTCCTGCATACCCGCTGCAAGCTGCTGGCTGGTTGCGGAGTTATCTGAGCACATGTGATCCACCGTCTCAGTTACCTGTTTTAATCCATCTACATTTCCGGTAATCTGCTGGCTTGCTGTGTCAATATTTGCAACCATTTCACGCAGATTTCTTCTCATAGCACGGAGTTCCCGCGCCATAAAACCGGTTTCGTCTGTTCTTTTACATAAACCGTCACTCTTTGCATTATGACTGAAATTCAGATCTGCAGTATTTTTGATAATCTCTGTCAGATGTTCCAGTGGTGTACAGATGAAGCGGCTTAACAGATATCCAATAATCACACAGACAACAAGTGTAATTCCTGCTGTTATACTCATAAACCAGATCATCTGATTAACCGGTTTTACAATCTCATCTTTGTCAGCAGTTACAACCACGATCATATGGTCTGGTGTCAGCGCATATCCGGCATACTTGATTCCGCCATTAAATTCATATTCAACAACAGCATCCTCCGGAACAGTTCCGGACGCAAGCTGTGATACCACCTCTTTAACCACAGTGTTTTCAACTGGCTGCCCAATCTTATCTGCGGTCGGATGATAGATCATCGTACCATCTTCTGATACCAGATATGCATATGCACTCTCTACTCCTGTCATGTTGATCTCACTTATGATTTTCGAATATTCTTCATCTGTTGCAATATCTGCCGGAATATTCCCGATCGTCTGTGCTCCCATCTCTGCAAGACTCAGAATATAATTTGAATTTACGTTTTCAACAACTTTCCTCGATTTTGAACTGGCATTGATCACACTCCCTACAAGAGACACAACAACAATAAAAACCGCCAGCAAAGTAATTTTCGCTGAAATTGAATGAATGAATGTTACTTTTTCCTGTTTCATCGTACCTTTCTTCCGTATCAAATTTGAACACGGTTTCCCCTTCTTAGTGTTTTTCAGAATTATAGCACAATTTTATTTGAAATGCATTTTGTTTTCATTAAAATTTCAAAATTACTTATTATAATTTTTAATGAATTAAAATAAGACCCTGTTAACAGGATCTCTCTTTAGAAGAATCTCTATAATGCCGGCGACCGGAATCGAACCGGTACTGTATTTCT
>ERZ779852.2391-NODE-2391-length-15384-cov-64.031835_pt1 | contig 15384 bp, 10 predicted proteins | sample MGYA00511559_ERZ779852 | MGnify/ENA primary metagenome ERZ779852 (study PRJEB29588, sample SAMEA2157977) | human gut metagenome | biome: human gut; feature: human-associated habitat; material: faeces | place: Denmark | collected 2008/2010 ...
ACGTTTTTCCAGGGCAGCATCCAGCTGTTTGTAGAGCTGGCTGTTGTCTGCTTTTGCGCATAGTGGTAGTAGTATCAGTAGTACGATAGTTATAAAATGTCTCATGTTTCTTATGTTTTAAAGATTCTGCTGCAAAAGTAATAAAAAACTTTCAGAATCTCGCATCTACTAACGTGTTTTTTTTAGAAATCTTTAATTTGCTGATATTCAGCCTGATAAGTCGGATAGTAGATAATGGTAATCTACCAAAAACCTACTAATCGCAACAACCTATTGAATTTTGACGTATTTTTGCGGCATCAAACAATTTTAATCGTTATAAACCTATAGATTATGGATAAAAGCAACCTTTCAAAGAAAGTAGGTCTGCTGTTAGCAGGATGCTTTATTACTTTTAATGCTCTTGGTCAGACAACCATTAAGGGTCAGGTGGTAGATGCCACAGGTGAACCTGTCATAGGTGCCAGCATTCTGGTGAAAGATACCAAGAATGGTGCAGTGTCCGACTTGGATGGTAACTACAAGCTTGACAATGTTAAGGATGGTTCCGTCCTGGTATTCTCTTATCTGGGCTACCGTACCCAGGAAATTCCTGTAAAGGGAAATCATGTTATCAATGTTTCGCTGAAAGAAAACGACGAGGTGCTCGATGAGGTGGTTGTCGTTGGTTATGCTGTGGGCAGCAAGCGCACGGTGTCGGGTGCTGTTGAACGCATCAAGAAAGAAGATATGAACAAGGGTGTGGTAACCAGTCCTGCCGAGGCCTTGAAGGGTAAAGTTGCGGGTGTTATCATTTCTCAGGCTGGCGGCGACCCTACCAGTTCTCCAAGTATCCGTGTTCGTGGAACCTCTTCTCTTTCAGGTGGTAACGACCCGTTGATTATCATCGATGGCGTCTTTGCTGATATGACGATGTTCAATTCTCTGGCTCCTGGCGATATTGAGAGTCTCACCATCCTGAAGGATGCTTCTGAGACTGCCCAGTATGGTTCACGTGGTGCTTCCGGTGTCATCGTTGTTACCACAGCCAAGGGCAAGTTGGGCTATTCCAGCCTAAGCTACAATGGCCAGTTTGGTGTCAATACAGTTTATAAGAATCTGGATCCGATGTCGGCTTCAGAATATCGTGAGACTGCCAAGTCTTTGGGGCTGACCTATACCGATATGGGTGGCGATACCAATTTCCTCGAGGAGATTGAGCGCAATGTGGGCCTCACACAGAATCATAACATCTCTTTCTCTTCGGGTACAGACACTTCCAGTCTTCGTGCTTCTCTGGGATTCGTTCTCCGTCAGGGTGCCTTGAAGAATTCTGATATGAAGAATTTTACAGCAAAGCTGGATGGAACCCAGTATCTCTTCGACAAACATCTGAAGCTGGAACTGGGCATATTCGGTTCTCAGCGCAATAGCAATATCCAGTATGATATGCACAAGATGTTCTATTCTGCTACAGCCTATAACCCTACTTATCCTAATGTAAGAAACGACAAGGGCGAATGGGATGAGGATCTGCTTGCCAATGAAGTCTGGAATCCACTGGGATTGCTCGATATTGATGACTTCTACAAGGATGCCTCTGTCAATGTTCATGGCAAGGCAACGGTCAACATCATCGACGGACTCACTGTAAGTGCCTTTGGTTCATACAATTATTGGAACCGTGACAATAAGTTCTATATTCCTAACAATATCCAGATGGGTAAGCTGAACGGTAACGGATGGGCTTATATTGCCAATACCAACCGCAAGGACTATATGGGCAACGTCATGGTGAATTTCTCCAAGGATTTCGGTAAGCATCACATTGATGCCTTGGCTCTGATGGAGGGACAGAAGTACACCTACGACTGGAACTCACAGGAAGCACATGGATTTGATACCAACTACTTCAAGTTTAATAACATGAAGGCTGCTGCCAATGTGAGCTGGGGTAATCTGCAGTCTAACTACACCGAATATACCCTGAGCTCTTATATGGCTCGTGTCAACTATATGCTGGCTGACAAATACATCGCTACCGTCAATGTTCGTACCGATGGTTCTTCTAAGTTGGGTAATGGTCAGAAGTGGGGCTGGTTCCCTTCTGCTTCCTTGGCATGGGTAATCAGCAATGAGCCTTGGATGAAGAAAATCAAGCAGATAGACAATTTCAAGATTCGTGCAGGATATGGTGTGACCGGTAATCAGGATGCCATCGATCCTTATACTTCTCTCGCCCTGATGGAGCCTAATGGTGTAACTACCGTCAACGGCGCAACAAGTACTACTTTTGCGGTTACCTCCAACAGCAACCCTGATCTGAAGTGGGAGGTAAAGAAGACATTTGATGCCGGTTTCGACCTGTCGATGTTCAAGCAGCGTCTCAACGTAACCTTCGACTGGTACACTTCTGAAACATCAGATATGCTTTATACCTATACCGTGCCGGTACCTCCTTTCACTTACGACCGTCTGCTGGCCAATATGGGTACCATGACTAATATGGGATTTGAACTGGCTGTTCGTGGTGACATCATCAAGACAAAGGACTTCACCTTCAATTCCGGTTTGAATTTCTCTTATCAGAAGAACAAGCTGAAGAAGTTGAGCGGTACCTACAAGGGACAGCCTATGACAACGAGCGAGCATATCTCTGTTGCCACCGTAGGTGCGGCTGGTCTGGTACATAATAATGGCGTAACCTATCTCATTGAGGGACAGCCTGTAGGTGTATTCTATCTGCCTCACTGCACAGGTATTGATGAGAATGGACAGTATATCATCGAAGACCTTGATGATAATGGTACCATTGATACGGGTGACAGTGGCGACCGCAAGGTTTGCGGACAGGCAATTCCTAAGTACTTCCTCGGCTGGGATATGAGTTTCAAGTACAAGAACTGGGATCTGACTATGCAGTTTAACGGTGCTTTCGGTCATAAGATTTACAATGCTACATCCATGACCTTGAACAATATGAGTAATTTCCCAACCTATAATATCCTGAGCGGTGCACAGCATCTCAATAACGGCAAGGGAATCCATGACGTTCAGATTTCTGACTACTGGCTGGAAAAGGGTGACTATATGAACTTCGAGTACGCTTCTCTGGGCTACACCTTTACCAAGGATATGCTCAAGTGGAAGTTCATCAACAACATTCACCTTGCATTGTCAGTCAACAATATCTGTACCCTCACTGGTTACAAGGGCTTGACTCCAATGATCAACTCAGCAACCATCAGTGGCGACAATCTGGGTGTTGACGACAAGAACATCTATCCTCTGAGCCGTACTTATACTCTGTCGCTCTCAGTGAATTTCTAAATGTTTTCACATAGAATAGATAACAAGTTCTAATTAAGAATTACATTATTAATATATAAAGGATTACAGTTATGAAACAATATATTATAGGCTCGATGCTTCTTTCATCGATATTACTGGCTGGTTGCTCACTGGATGAGACTCCACGAAGCAAGTTTTCTGAGGAGGAGGCTTTCAGTACCCCTAAGCTGGTATATGTAAACACAGTGGCTAACGTATATTCTTCCATCGGAAATGGATTGTATGGAAGCGATGGTGGCTCGGTACACACCTTCCAGGAGTTCTCTTCTGATGCCAGTATGATTCCTGGTCGTCAGGGTGACTGGGTAGATGGTGGAACCTGGCAGAATATCTTCCTCCACAACTTTGAGTCGTCTGTAAGCAAGTATAACGATGTGTGGAACAACCTGTATCGTGTCATCGGTCTTGCCAATTCTTCTATCGATCGACTCAACAAGTACCTGGGTGAACATCCGGAGTATGCTGAATATGTATATGAATTGAGAGCCCTTCGTGCTGTCTATTATTACTATGTGATGGATCTCTTCGGACAGGTGCCATTGGTTGTTTCTTCTCAGGTGAGTGCTAACGAGGTGAATCAGTCCAACCGCTCTGATGTCTTCAAGTTTGTCACTTCTGAGTTGGCAGAATGTATTCCTCATCTTTCTGACGGTAAGAGTCAGAACGAGGGTGAATATTATGGCCGTATCACCAAGGCTGTGGCATATATGTGTATGGCTAAGTGTGCCATCAATGCACCGGTCTATACCATCGATGATACCACTCCAACCAGCTACAGTGCCTTTGTAGGAACAGACAAGAGCGGCAAGGCTACTGCCAGCGAGGAGCAGGGAAAGACGGTTTCTGAAATGGGCAAAAATATAAACATTACTTTGGATGGTGAAACTCGCAATGTGTGGGAAACAGCAGTCTATTGTGCTGATCAGATTGCCAGCTTGGGTTACCGCCTGCAGCCTAGCTATGCCGACAACTTCATCGTAGCCAACCAGAATTCCGTGGAGAATATCTGGACTCGCCCGAATGATTGCGTCAACTATAAGATAGAGGATTACAACATCGTCCGCACCCTGCATTATAACCATGGTGGTGCCATCGGTTACCAGGGCTGGAATGGAGCCTGCTCTTCCAAGCAGCAGATGCTGGTATATGGCTATGGAACGGCTAACCCTGACCCTCGTCTGAAACTCAACTTCTATACCGACAAGGATTATATGGAGGAGACAGGAAAGGCTGTAGAGGACGGTGCCACTGACAAACCACTGGAGTATATGCCATTGGCTGTAAAGGTGGATTTCACTGCTGCCGATGACCCTCATGCCATGAAGTGTTCCGGTGCCAGAATGAAGAAGTATGAGTTTGACAAGTCCACTACCCAGCAGTATAGCTTCAACAACGACCTGGTGATCTGGCGTTATGCCGATGCCTTGCTCCTGAAGGCTGAGGCTGAGTATCGTATGGGTAACAAGGCTAAGGCTCTCACAATTGTCAATGAGGTTCGTGGCCGTGTTGCTGCTACACCTCGTACAGAACTTACGCTCAATGACATTCTGGATGAACGTATGCTGGAACTGGCTTGGGAGGGAGTACGCCGCCAAGACCAGATCAGATTCTGTACCTTTACAGAGCCTACTGCTGACCGCTTCAAGGGTGTGACCCACAATGCTTCTGCAGGTGATTACAATGATGATACGCAGGGCTATACCATGGTTTATCCTATCCCTTATGCCGTGCTCAACTTGAACAAGAAACTCAAGCAGAATCCAGGATATACTAAGTAGTCAGTCATAAACTAAAAAAAATAATATGAAAAAACTCTTTTTGCTCGCAAGCCTTTTGATGGCTTTTGGCATCTCAGCAGATGCAGGAGACATCACTTCTCCTAACGGACAAATCAAGGTGAACTTCACCTTGGATGGCACTGTGCCTACCTATAGTGTGACCTATCAGGGCAAGACCATCATCAAGCCTAGCCGTCTGGGTTATCAGCTCGCCAAGGGCGGCAAGGATGGCAAGGATCTGCTTTCTGATTTTAGTGTCATCAATGAGAAAACTTCCACTTTCGATGAGACCTGGACTCCTGTTTGGGGAGAGAATAAGTCTATCCGCAATCATTATAATGATATGCTGGTAGAGTTGAAGCAGAATTCTACAGACAGTTATATGAACGTCCGCTTCCGTGTTTATGACGATGGAGTTGGATTGCGCTATGAGTTCCCTCAGAAAGGCAATCTCAACTACTTTACCATCAAGGAAGAGCGTACAGAATTTGCCATGACGGGCAATCATACCGCCTGGTGGATTCCGGGTGATTACGATACCCAGGAGTATGAATACACCAAGACCCGTCTGTCGGGCATCCGTCCAGCCCTGCATGCTGCTGTCAGCAGCAATCTCTCACAGACTGTCTTTTCAGATACCGGTGTACAGACCTCACTCCAGTTGAAGACTGATGATGGTATCTACATCAACCTGCATGAGGCTGCCCTGGTAGATTATCCTGCCATGCATCTGAACCTGGATGACAAGACCATGACCTTTACCTCTTGGCTTACCCCTGATGCACAGGGTATGAAGGGATATATGCAGACTCCGTTCAAGAGCCCTTGGCGTACGATGGTCATTACAGATGATGCCCGCAAGGTACTGTCTTCCAACCTGATTCTCAATCTCAATGAGCCTTGCAAGATCAAGGATACCTCATGGATTCATCCAGTGAAGTACGTGGGTGTATGGTGGGAGATGATTTCCGGTAAGGGTGAGTGGGCTTATACCCATGATTATCCTACCGTGAAGTTGGATGGAACCGACTATGTACATGCCAAGCCATCGGGCAAGCATTCTGCCAACAATGCCAATGTGCGCCGTTACATCGACTTCGCCGCAGCCCATGGTTTCGATGCTGTCCTGGTAGAAGGATGGAACATCGGTTGGGAAGACTGGAGTGGCTATATGAAGGAAAAGGTATTCGATTTCCTGACTCCATATCCTGATTTCGACATCAAGGCACTCAATGAGTATGCACATTCCAAGGGTGTGAAGCTCATCATGCATCATGAGACCTCTTCTTCTGTAATGAACTACGAGAAGTATATGGACAGAGCTTATCAGTTGATGAAGGATTATGGCTACGATGCAGTGAAGAGCGGTTATGTGGGCAATATCATTCCTCGTGGCGAGCATCACTACAGTCAGTTGGAAATCAACCACTATCTGCATGCCGTAACCCGTGCTGCCGATTATCACATCATGGTAAATGCCCATGAGGCTGTGCGTCCTACCGGTCTCTGCCGCACTTATCCTAATCTGATTGGCAACGAGAGTGCTCGCGGTACTGAATATCAGGCTTTCGGAGGTACCAAACCTGGACATACCGCCATCTTGCCTTTCACCCGTCTGCAGGGTGGTCCGATGGATTATACACCGGGTATCTTTGAAATGGATTGCGCCAATGGTTCTCATTGCAACTCTACCATCTGCGGTCAGTTGGCACTTTATGTAACGATGTACAGTCCGTTGCAGATGGCTGCCGATTTCCCTGAGAATTACGAGAAGCACATGGATGCCTTCCAGTTTATCAAGGATGTGGCTGTAGATTGGGACAAGTCTGTCTATCTGGAGGCTGAACCAATGGAGTATATCACCGCCGCCCGCAAGGCAAAGGGTTCTGATAACTGGTTTGTCGGTGGCGTTACGGGCATGAAGGCTCATCAGTCTACCGTAAAGCTCGATTTCCTCGAGAAGGGCAAGAAGTATGTGGCTACCATCTATCAGGATGCAAAGAATGCCAACTACAAGACAAATCCTCAGGCTTATGTCATCACCAAGAAGACTGTAACCAGCAAGTCTGTCTTGAAGTTGAACTCCGTTGCAGGTGGCGGATTCGCAATTAGCCTTCTTGCGCAATAAAATGCAGGATTTTAAGTTGTTATGAAAGAAATTATTCTTGAATTAATAATGATGCTCATGAAAAGAATGAATAAAATGTTGTTGGTTGCTGCCTTGGCGGCAACCACACTTTCTGCTCAGGCAGAACAGAAGAAGGGACCGGCTTGGTTGAGTGATGCACTTTTCTATCAGATTTATCCATCTTCCTATATGGATACTGATGGCAATGGTATTGGTGACCTGCCGGGTATCACTTCCAAGTTGGATTACATCAAGTCGCTGGGTGTGAACGCCCTCTGGCTCAATCCGATCTTTGAGTCGGGATGGTTTGATGGTGGCTATGATGTCATCGATTTCTACAAGGTGGATCCTCGATTCGGTACCAATACCGATTTGGTTACATTGGTCAATGAGGCCCATAAGCGTGGCATGAAAGTTTGTCTCGACCTAGTGGCAGGACATTCCAGCACCAAGTGTGCCTGGTTTAAGGAGTCTTCCGAGAAAGATCCTAACCAGCGTTACAGCGACTATTATATCTGGATGAACGATATTCCTGAGAGCGAGAAGAAAGAAATAGAAGCCCGTCATCAGGAGGCAAGTCCGGAGTCTAGTACCCGAGGCAGATATGTGGAGGCGAATGCTCCTCGTGCCAAGTATTATGAGAAGAATTTCTTCGAGTGCCAGCCAGCCTTGAACTATGGCTTTGCTCATCCAGACCCAAGTCATCCTTGGGAGCAGAGCGTAGATGCGCCTGGACCACAGGCTGTTCGCAGAGAGATACGTAACATCATGGCTTTCTGGTTTGATAAGGGTGTGGATGGATTCCGTGTTGATATGGCGTCATCGCTCATCAAGAACGACCCTGACAAGAAGGAGGTTTCCAAACTCTGGAATGAGATGCGTGCATGGAAGGACAAGTACTATCCTGAGACCGTCCTGATTTCAGAGTGGGCTAATCCGCAGCAAGCCATTCCTGCCGGTTTCAACATCGATTTCTACATCCATTTCGGTCTTAAGGGCTATGCCTCTCTGTTCTTCGACCGCAAGACTCCATGGGGCAAGTGGGAGCAGAGCTATCAGAACTGCTATTTCGACAAGCAGGGCAAGGGTTCGCTTAAGGAATTTAGCGAGAACTATACCAAGGCTTTCAATGCCACCAAGAATCTCGGCTACATCGCTGTTCCATCTGCCAACCACGATTACCAGCGTCCTAATATCGGTACCCGCAACACGCCAGACCAGCTGAAGGTGGCGATGACCTTCTTCCTCACCATGCCAGGTGTTCCATTTATCTATTATGGTGATGAGATTGGTATGAAGTATCAGATGAATCTCCCTAACAAGGAGGGTAGCAATGAGCGCTCTGGTACCCGTACTCCGATGCAGTGGACCAAGGGCAAGAATGCCGGCTTCTCAACGAGTGCGCCTGATAAGCTTTACTTCCCTGTAGATACGGAAAACGGAAAGTTGACCGTTGAGGCTCAGCAGGGAGATCAGAATTCTCTGTTGTCATATACCCGTAAGCTGACCGCTTTGCGTCATTCAGCCAAGGCTCTTGACAATGAGGGCGATTGGAAGCTCCTGAACCAGAAGGGTCAGGAATATCCGATGGTATATGAGCGCACTTTGGGTGATGAGAAGTATGTTGTTGTCGTGAATCCTGGTGCCAAGGCAGCCTCTCTCAACATCAGCTCTGTAGGTGGCAAGGCAGTTTCTGTTCTTTCTACAGGCAAGGTTGTATATAAATCAGGCAAGAAGACCGATGCTATCAAGGCTTCAGGCATTAGTGCCGCCGTATTCAAGGTGGCTAAGTAACCTGTGAACATGATTATTGCTAGCTTTATTAAATATCAGAATCCGCATGGATTTTAAGGAAGAATAAGAACGAATACGAAAAGATAATCCGAAACAGAAGCGTTGTCAGCTATCTGTTTCGGATTTTTTTGTATAGTTTCCTTACTCCTTTATCTCTTTCATGTTTGCAGGATTATAGGGAGTCAACTGCTGCATCTCCTGCTCTGTTGCTTCAGGCAAGGAAGGTATCTTGTTTCTGATGCAGAAATCGGTAATGGCGGCAGCTGATTCTTTGGGAGTAGAAGAATCCGGTTTGATGGATTGCTTCTTTTCTACATACTCCTTTTCCGTGATATATAGCTCGGTAATCACATGGATGAGTTGCTGCTGCATGTCTTTCTTATGAGAGAAAAGATAGCTGTTGTCTGATTTCTGGAAGAGCAGGTCCTTGAAGGAATAGTAATCTTCAGAACTTATCTGCTAGGTTTCTACCACATGGTCGTAGATATCTGTCTGGGTATAACCGAAAAGCTGGTGTGTCAGATTCTTGTAGGTAGGAAGCTGGTTGATTTCTATCTGACAAATATTCCGGCTGCTGTCCGTTTGAATACTGCCTATTGTCTGCTGATTGAGCAGGACGAGTTGAGAGCCCAGTGAATCTTTCAGCTGATATTTCTTTCGATATTGCTCAATAAGTGTCTTCTCTTCCGGCCAAGGTCGGAAGGTTCCTTTGTCGCTGACCATGAATGCTCGCTTTTTGTCTTCGGAAACGAGTCGGCTGTTGTGAAGATTTCTTTTGGAATAGGCATTGAGATCCGTCTTTCCATTCTTCAGGTTGATGTAATACTCCACGATGCCGTCGTTGAAGTATTTCATTACAGAGTCGTTGGTCTGGTAACTGCGATAATATCCCTTGAGTCTGATGAAGTGAGGACGATTCCCTGTTACGTTCACATCCTCCAGTTTCTGTATTTTTGTGATATGTCCAGGCATCTTCTCTTCCTTGTTCTGTGCCATGAGACTGGTAGGAAGGAAGAGGAGAAGCACAAACAGATATTTCATATAATGATGATGTTTCATATTGATGATGCTTTAAAAAGAATACTTAATGATGTGTTTATATGAGCTGTTGCTTCTACAGGGAGGCTGCGCAGTTCTTCCTCAACCACATCCCGAAGAAGCGGTCGTAGATGATATAGCTGCCATTGTACTTGTAGATGAATTCTCTATTGATCAGCGTCTTGAGAGCAAGACTCACGCTGCTGGCAGCAGGCAAGTTGTGGCGGCTGATGAAATCCTGCGAAAGAATGGAGGTGACAGCCTTATCCTGGGCAATGGCAGATAGAAGGGCAGCCTGATTGTCAGTAAGGGAATCGTAGTAATTCACGAATGCCACTTCCTGTTCGTTCACCAATTCCAGGGTTACATCATCAATTTCCGCTGTCGTAATTTCCTTTCCGTTCTGATAGAGTCGGTTCAGAATATCCTGAATATACCAGGTTTGACCATCCACCTTATTATATAGATAGGCAAAGGTATCAGGATCCATGGTCAGATTCCGGGTCCCCATCCATCTGTTGGCAAAATGATGATACTCATCCTGGTTGATGAGAGGAAGGTTGAGAATTTGCGAACTCTGATAGAATGGGCGCTTTGCCGACAGGAACATGTCGGTCATAATGTGCTGCTTACTGCCTGCAAAGATGAAATATACATTCGGCAAGAACTGGATGTAGGAGCGCAGCAGGGCCTCTGTGCCATCTTCGGGATATTCGGCTATCTGCTGGAACTCGTCGATGGCAATATAGATTCGTTTCTCCGATTGTTTCAGATACTCGAAGATATGTTTGAGAGAATCCTCGCTCTGGCTTGGCGAAACCGTAATCGAGAACGTAGGGATTCCCGTCATCTCATCAAACGACATCGTAGGCTTGTAGCCGGCAAAGAAAGTGGTAATCTTGCGCATGGCAGTTTGTGAGAAAGTATCAACCTTCCCGATAACCGTCTTTGCCAATAATTGGATGAATTGGCTCAGATTTCTTGTGGCATTGATGTCGAGATAGAAACAATGCGTTTCAGGCTCCTGCTTGCAGATGTTCTCAAAGACATGGTGTATGAGTCCCGTCTTTCCGATGCGTCGAGGAGAGATGAGGACGATGTTACGCTCATTCTGCAAAGCCTTCATGATGACTTCCGTCTCTTTTTTGCGGTCGCAGAAGTATTCTGCTCCCTTATATCCGTAGATAACAAATGGGTTATTCAGCTGTTCCATAACGTTTTATATCTATTCCATATTTTGTGTTACATGTTTCATGTAATGCAAAGATACTACTTTTTATGTAACTATCGCCACTTCTTTTCCTAATAATTTTTAAAACTTGCATTTTGACAGTGCTTATCCATCAAAAATACTATGCAGAAGAAAAAATTCTCAATCTGTGAAACCAACTTTCATAGGTACATCTTAATTTTGCATCCAAAAAAGAATGTATTAATGTTGTATGATGATGGTTAAGCAAATATCTGATAAGAAAGATGTGGAGCCGATAGACTTGCTCCAGGCCTTCGAAATTATCGTAGAAAAGGCAAAAGGGTCTTCTCTCGGAGAAGAGTTTTATCAGAAAGTAGATCCGTATCTTGTTTTTGTTTCTGATAAATTGTGTATCTCCAAGCGAGCAAGTGTTATTATGGCTCTCTTTGCCGACCGGTGTTATGATACCCATATCCGGTTTTCTGATTTGACGGAATTTCTGGATTGCAGAATCCTGACATTGCTCAGATATTCCAACGAAACTCAGGAACTTATCGATAAGGAATATGTTTGTCAGAATCGGATTGAAGGACTCAGCTATAGCATCCCGATGGAGGTGATGGAGGCATTCCAGCATAATCGACGATATATTCCTTCGGATGTGGATGAATTCACAGCCAGAGAACTGTTTGATAAGTTTGATGAACTTTTCTCGAAATGCCGCTGCGAAAAACTGAACAAACTGGTTTTGAGAAAAAAACTCAGAGCACTGGTTGGCATGAATAACAACTTGGCATTTGTCAAGGCAATGGCATTGTATGATATAAATGTGGAGGATAAAGATTTTCCGCTTTTCATCTTGCTGTGTACACTCTTTGTTATTGATGGCGATGATGACATCCGTTGCCATGACTTGGATTTCATCTATGAGGAAGGTGAGTCGGTCTGGCGATGGGCTAAGCGAGACCTTAGCCAAGGCAATCATCGTTTCTTGCAGAAAAAGTTCATAGAATATACCAACGATGACGGCTTTGCCGACAGGGAATCCTTTAAGATTACAGACAGTGCGAAGAAGCTGCTCTTTTCGGAGATGAATCTTTCTGCTATGCGAGGCTCCCGTCCTAAAGGTGGCATGTTATCCTTTGAGAGTATCAAGCCTAAACAGCTGTTTTACAACGATAAGGAACGTAAACTGGTAGAAGAACTCGCAGCTCTTTTGGATGAAAAGATTTCCAGAGTATCCGAGACCGCTTGAAGGAAACCAATTTCAGAAGTGGCTTTGCCTGCCTATTCTATGGTGCACCAGGTACCGGAAAGACGGAGACGGTTCTTCAGATAGCCAGGAAAACGGGTCGTGACCTTATACAGGTTAACATCTCGGATATCAAGAGTATGTGGGTAAGGGAGAGCGAAAAGAACATCAAGGGTATCTTTGATGATTACAGAAAGATGGTGAAACAATCGGCAAAGACTCCTATTCTGCTCTTCAATGAGGCAGATGCCATCATCGGTAAGCGTATGGTGGGTGCAGAGAAGGCTGTGGATAAACTGGAGAACAATATCCAGAACATCATTCTTCAGGAGATAGAGCAGCTTGATGGCATTCTTATTGCCACAACCAATCTTGCCGAGAATATGGACAAGGCTTTCGAGCGTCGTTTCCTTTATAAAGTGAAGTTCGAAAAGCCTGATTTGCATGGTCGTTTACAGATTTGGCAAACGATGATACCATCTTTGAATGATGCTGATGCTTCTTTCCTTGCCGCCAGATATGATTTCAGTGGTGGAGAGATTGAGAACATTGCCCGCCATTATACCATCCAATCCATTTTGCATGGCAAACCGGCGGATATACTCAAATCTCTTGTCGGGTATTGCGATAGTGAAAGGCTGGAAGGAAGAACCCCCAAGAGAAAGGTTGGGTTCTGAAGCATCACCCATAAAGAAAAGGCGGTAAATACGAAAAATGTATTTGCCGCCTTTTTCTTCTGGTTTCAAATGATTGTATCTGTTATTTCTTGATAGATTAAATCTGTTATTCCTTAATTGATTAAATCTGGTATTTCTTTGTGAGATTTCTCAATTTTTCGGCAATATCCTCCCTTAGCCATTGAGGTTCCAATACTTCCATGGTATCCATGTTGGAGAATATCTCCTGTTCAAAATCGAATTCAGGCTTCAGATGGTATTCAAAGATAGAATATTCATTTGTGCGCTCCGTTTCCTTTTGCGAGGTATGGAGAGGAAGGTTGCGGATATAGTTGCTTTGGAATGCATCCACCTTGAGTACCACCTTTTGCACCTCTGAATTCTCGTTGTTGATGATGCCGAAGCAATCCTTGAAATATTCAGCAGGATCCAGATCCTCTGGCAATTTGAATGTTTCTTCAGAGATGATGACATTCTCCATACGGTCGAGCGCATAGCATCGGATGTCATCTGTGCCAGGACTGTAAGCCACCACATACCAACGTTTCTTGAAAGCCTTTACGAAATAAGGATGAATATCAAATTCATGATACTCCTCTGTATTGAAGCTATAGTAGGATATGGAGATGACGCGGTTGTCACGCATTGCCTTGATGATGTCTTCCAGATAGTTTCTGCCAGAAGGCATATCTTCCAGGAGTACACGCTCCTTGAGCTTGTGACTGTTGCCAACCATGGCATTGAGGGAGAAGGCATTGAGCATCCAGCTTCTGGCACTTCCTTCCTCGAAGCAGTCGCCATACTCAATGTAATAGCGGTATCCGCTGCCACAGCTGATGCTGATTTCAAACAGTTCCTCGATGGAATGGAGGTTGTTGATGAAGGTACGGCGAGAGAGTTCCGTTCCTTCGCTGAGATCAGAATCCTTCCATCTGCTTTGGATTTCCTTTAAGGTGATGCCGCCCCTTTTTCTGGCCCGATGGATGGTTTCCACGAGCCAGACATATTTGTTCAATTGATTGATAGCCATATTCTGTTTCTTTTATTTGGGTACAAAGATAATGGAAAAGTAGGAAAATATGTTGCACAGGATAGATTTATTTCATGCAGATTTCAATTATTTCATCGTTTTGCGAAAAAAAACGAACCTGTGCAGTCAATTTTCATATTTTATTTGTAATTTTGCCATGTCATTCAGAGTTTTGCTATTCTATTCATGCAGCACTAAGATTAGAGGAATTTCTGATATGGCATAATCCTAGGCAGCTTTTTGCAGCTTGGGTGTTTGTAGAATATAAATTATAGTGTTGCGAAGTTTTAATTAAGTAAAAGCAGATTATGGAAAAAAACGTTTTTTTGAACCATGGATTCCTGAAAAGTATAATGAGGGTATCAATGGCAAGAAGATTTTGGTTTTTGGTGCCAGTTATTACTGTAAAGAAGTAAATTGTCCTTATTATAAGGACTGCACAAGTGTAGAAAAGAAGGATAGTAGTTTATATGATAAATGTTGCCCATCGTATATTGCTAGCAATCGTTGTTTGCATGATGAGCCATCATATACTACAGGTGAGGCTAGAGCGTATTCGAATTTTGCTCGTCTATTTTCCCCATATGTAAAAGAAGGTGAGAATATTTGGGACTATCTTGCTTTTACAAATTATGTTCAATTTTTCTTGCCATGTAGCAAGGATGATTCTGGAAAGGTAAGTTCTGCTCCAACTCTACCAGAGCATTTATCTCCTCGAGATTTTGATGCATTCATTGAGGTTATTCAAGAACAAAAACCTGACGTCGTAGTTATTTGGGGAACGGTTATCGCTGAGCCTATAAGAGATAGACAAAATAATCAGTTTATTTACGATCTGGATGAGTGTTTTGATAATACTGAAGGATATATTTGTCATATGAATATTCCAAATGTAGACCATGATATAGCATTGTTTAATTGTTACCATCCAAGTTCTAGATCTTGGAATGAAAGTTTTGAAGATGCTGCTAGATATTTGGATGTTCTTTTAAAGAGATAAATAATATTCTTTGTACTCATAAGTTAGGTCTTTAGAACTTTATAAGGACCTAGCTTTGAGTTATAATACGAGAATATATAAAGTTGGATTTCATAACAACCAAGCGTCAATTTCATGAAAGAAATCGCATTTGATTCTTTGCTGCTGATAGCTGCTGACGATGTT